>Ga0325411_1003780_pt1 | contig 17030 bp, 14 predicted proteins | sample PopdelMetagenome_13_FD_206181 | JGI IMG/M metagenome (GOLD analysis project Ga0325411, IMG submission 206181) | Populus deltoides microbial communities from Bellville, Georgia, United States - Xylem-PdIQD-R4 | ecosystem: Host-associated > Plants > Phyllosphere > Stem > Wood/Secondary xylem...
TATGAATTGTCAAGGATACCGATTATTAAAGAAATTAATTATGGATTGTTGAGGATATCAATGATAAAAGAAATCAATTATGGATTATGAAGAATAACAATGATTAATTAAATAAATTATGAATTATCAAGAATTATGATGGTTAAGGAAATAACTATGGATAAAATTATTTTCTATTTATGATAAGTTTCAAATTAAAAAGCAATACTTCTGATTAAAAATATAATTGTTTTTAAAAAACACATAATGTATTCAAAGAAATTTTTATATTTTCCTTCAATATTTCTATCTCAAATTGTTAGCTCTCTTCTGGCAATATTTCTTATTAATTCAGAAAATTTCTTAAGGAAAATAATGCGACGGTAAAACATCCATGTGATATAAGTAAAGTTTCTTCTTCTTTTTTCAAGTTTTTCTTAGAGTTAGCTCAAACATCACAATAATAATATATCCACGAAATTTTTATTTTTCACAGCATAGGTAAAATTAAGGGTGATCATTTTCGGTTCGGTTCGGTTTTTATTCAAAAAAAATAACCAAACTGAATTTTTTAAAATAAAAAAACTGAAACCGGTTCAAACCGATCGGTTTCGGTTCGGTTCGGTTTGGTTTTTAGGACAGAAACCGGTTCAAACTGGTTTGACTCGGTTTTTTTGGTTTGGCTTGGTTTTTTTCGGGTTTTTTTGTATGGGTTTGGTTCGGTTTTTTCGGTTTCAGGCTTATAAAACCGAAACCGAACCGATGCGGTCAGTTTTTTTAAAATTTTAATTGATTTAATCGGTTTTTTTATATATATAAAATATACTTAATTTCGGTTGATATATTTATGTGCTCTAAACCCTTGATCAAACCTAAAAGAATAAAGTTTGTATGATATGTAATCCTTTTCCTAGATTGTTCAATTGTTCGTTTTGATTTGATTCTATGATACGGTTGAACCCGTTTTTTATAAAAATTTAATTATTTTTTTATTTTAAATTAATTTTATTTTCATGTTTTGATATATTAATATTAAAAATAAATTTTAAAAAATATATTATTTTAATATATTTTAAAAACTAACCGCTACACCCTCGTAAATACTTCGAAAGTCAAAAAGATGCAACAACCAGACTTCCTTTTCCTTATCCTTTTCCTTTTCCGTTTTCTTTTTTATTATATTTTAAATTTTCCTAAAAAAACGAGTGTGCGTTATTTAAAACATATGTCAGGGGGGCAGAGGGCCCACTGCCACGCCTGGGCCCAAAGTTCTTCACAGCATAGCCGAGAAAGCCTGTACCTTACAGCCCACCAATTTTCCTTCTCTTTCCTCACAATTAATTAAGCTGTTTGATAAGACTTGGGAGGGAGAAATAAGAGCACCACTATAATTTCAATAATGTAATTTTAAAAAGATGGCATGATATCATTTTCTTTTTCTTTTTCCTTTCTTTTTATAATCTCTTTAAATTTTGATTTTTTTTTTTGCTATTTTTCTGTATTTTTTCTGTGTTTGTTATTGTCATGAATAGTTAAAAAATGTGTAATATAATATAAAGATATATGTCTAGCAATTTTGTCTTTGCATTGCTAGGGTTCCCTTCAAGTAGACATCCTTTTATTATATATATTTTTTATTTTTATCCTTGCATATTGTTCTTTTTTTTTTTTGCAACTTTGTGTCTTTTACATATTACTTTGCCTATATGTGTGTCTCCACTAATTTGATGCATTAATAAAAAAAAAACGTGGTTTTTTTCTTTATATGCAAATACAAAATTGACATTATTTCATAAACAAATCTTATACTTTTATTTAATCAAGATCTATTTCGGATTAAATTTTAAGTTAAATGATTTTTAGATCAATCTATCAGACCGAATGTAGTTTAATAACTATAACTAACATTATTAAATTTGACATGGCTCAACGAGTCGATCAGAAATCTAGCTTGAGTTTGGATCTTTAAAAAGTTAAGTAAGGGTTGATTTGGTTAAATTTTAATGATCTGATTATAACTTGATCATAACTCGATTTAATTTAAAATACAATCATTTAAATTTTTTTATATTAAAAAAATATAATTTTAATTGATGGTTAACCTATCTAATCTACTAGTAATTAGCAAAAGTGGATTCATAACTTCATTATGGCCGAGCCCGTGATGCTACTAATTAGCAAAAGCAGGTTTAATAACTTGATTATGGTCGAGGATCTTGACGGCATCTTTCCAAAAGATTATGCAAGATGTTCCCCATCTTGGATTACTTGATTTGAAAATTTACTTTTTTCCTGTAGCTGGAATGCTGCAAATCATGCATTATCACTGATATTATTCGCTTTTCTGTAGCTTCATATCGGCTTTGGAATGCAAAAGCCATCTTATCTTCTACTGCTTGTTCCATAAGCTTTTGCCCCTTTTTCCCCCTGTGGTCATTATTCAAGCATCTGTGCTGCGCGCACGCCATCATTTTCAGAGAACTCTTGTTTTCTCAGGGAGCAACAACAAATTTGCCATCACGAACAAGGCATATAATTCAATATCCGGTACTAATTTTTTTAAATTTAATTAATTTTTTATATATTAATGTTAAAAATAATTTTAAAAAAATAAAAAATATATATTATTTTAATATATTTTTAAATAAAAACTACTTTAAGAAAAAAACAATGATACTCATGAATGCACCGTTTTAATTGATGAGTGGAAACAGAGAACCTGTCCTTTTGAAGCGTCCAAGAGATTGGTGGAAACAAGCAAAAGTGAAAGGAGCAATAATTTATATTTCTCTCATGAAAATGACTGATTTATTCATGCATTATGTTGAGTGTCAAAATCGTGCCTTAATAAATAATAAAGTAACCCTGAGGGGCAGGGACGGAAACAGAGGGCTAGAGCACCTGCAAGGATTATTTTTCCAGTCTTTTCCTTAATAATCTATATTATTTTAGTTAAAATAATAATATAACTGAAATCTTGGATTTTCTAATTTATTTATTTTTTACTCTATTTAGGTTAAAAAATTAACTTAATTGGTCATATTTTAAAATTTTTTTTAGAGATTATCAGTTCGAGTCTCACAAACCTCAGGGTCATTGAAGACTTATATAATTGTTAACTTTAGGGTCTATAAAATCAGTCAAGGTATACATAAGTTGTCCAAACAACTATGTTAATAAAAGAAAATAAAAATATCTCAACATGATTTTATAGGTTATGTTTTGTTAAAGCTAAAACTAGCCAAAAAAAAGTTATTTTTCTATATATGTCAATAAATAAAAAGAAATATAGAAATTTTCAGATGTTATTTCAAATATACTTGTTAATTTTAATAAATTAAAAATATTTATAGTAAAAAATATATAATTAGATTTAATATAATTTTAAGGGGTATAACTTAACTAGTTAGATTTTAAATTTAGTCTTTAGAGATCATCAGTTTGAGTGCTATAATTATTAACTCTAAAATCTTATATAATTATTAATTTTAAATTTTTAAAAAATTAATTAAAATATATGTAAATCAACCTGAATATTTATAATTAAAAAAAATTTAATGTTGTTGTGAATTGATACGCCTAACGAATTAATTAAGACGCCTTCGCAGTACCTTCCCACCCAGTTGCCGGTCCCCTTTAACTTCCAACAGTCTCTTACCTCCACGGGGTTTGAAGCTACACCAGCTATCAAGAATTAATTAAGCCGCCTTCGCAGTACCTTCCCACCCAGTTGCCGGTCCCCTTTAACTTCCAACAGTCTCTTACCTCCACGGGGTTTGAAGCTACACCAGCTATCAATTAGTGGTTGAAACTTCCTCTCTAAATTCCTATGTCGCCCTAATTACAATAACTATCCTACATACCCTCATCACCACCGTCCATTACAACTACAGAAAAAGTAACGCTTGATATGCATGTCTCATTAAGCCACGTAATCGATTCCATGAATCTTTCCTTCTGCGTACTCTACCTAACAGTTTCTTTTCATGTCCGTTATCAGTATCTTTCGGATTAAAGTCTTGTCAATCTTCCACTTTGACCCTTTCTCTACCTTCTAGAAAGTATTTGAAAAAGTACTAGCAATGATTTTTTAAAATATTTTTAATTTAAAAATATTTTAAAATAATATTTTTTTAATTTATTAATTTAAAATAAAAAAATTTAAAATTTTATGAAATTCTGATTGCACGGCTACCCCCACACGGCTCTAATCCCAGCACCGATCCTAAAGTTTCCAAGAAGTTGCTTGTAAATACTTACCATTTCAATGGAAGATGTCAATTTTTCCAATCCTTTTCTTTCATTTTCTTTAATTTCTCTATTCCCATCTAAAGTTTCAAAGAAGTTATGTGTAGAAAACTTCCCAAATATTATCTATCTATCTATTAAATGACGTATCAATAATCATTTTGAGAATTAAATATTTAATAAAAAAATATCCTTTTTAAAAAGTTATTTTTTATTAACGTGGATATCCGGGCTAACTTGCATGTACCTCGACTAATATTACAGGTTTTGAAATTAACAAGCATGTAAACCTTTAATGACCACCCAGAGTTATTTTTTATTCATATGACAAATTTCTAGTAAATCTTACATTTCATCTTAACAATAAGGGTCATTAAGAGGAGGTTGAAACAATAGGTACCAAAATGAACTTTTACCCTTATTATTTCTTTACTCCTCTATAAATACCCTCACATAACGCCCAAAATCTCTCGCGGCTCCTTTACCATTTCTCTCCACCACCAATTCTCTCTCTAAAATTCTGATATTTCCGCCAGCCATTTTTTTTCTTTGACTTTTTGGTCTCCCTCCACCATGTCAACGATGGCAGAGATGGAGCCACTAACATCAGGAGCGAGCAATCGAATAATCCCAATCTTGAAAACCCTAAGAACTTCTCTCCTCTACATTCATTCACTTCTCTTTTCCGTCCTTCTCCTCCTCCTCCCTCGTCGTTACCGCCGCAGTTACACGGCGGACTCCGCAGCGGAGCAATCGCCTAGAAAGTCAGTGAAACGATGGAGATTGGAGGAGGAAGATACTATAAAAAGGAGAGCTCTTGCTGAGGGTATCGATATGACGACCGGTAACGAAGACTGCCGGTGGAGTACGTTCTTGTTCTTTGGTGTTAGACGAAATGCACTCTTCACCAGGTCTTGGTTTCCGGTAACCGGGCAAACGAAGTGAGTTTTTATTTTTCATTTTCTACTTTTTTGTTTTTTTATTGTTAAGAAATTTTTTGCTTTATTTATTTTTTTATTAGTTGACAGAGAAATGAGAATATTGGAATAAAAGACTTGAAAGATAGAGCGAAACTTGCATGCAATTTCGGGCTTGATTTTATAATTACGCTGTTTAAAAGTCACTGTTTATGTGGGATTAAACAAGGGATTCTAAAGTAACTAAAGAAGGTAGTTATTTATGTTTTCTATTGGAAATTGCAGTTGCTTAGTAACTGGGTTGGTTTTACAATGTTGGGTTTTTGAGTTTCTGATTGTTCTGGTTCAATCCAAGAAGCTGATGAGATAGAAATCGAATGGATTTGCTTGTTTGCAAAGTGAAAAGACAATCAAATGTTTTCTTTTTTCTAAATATAGCTATTGTTTTGTTGTGATATATATTTGTTTCTTGCTGATCTTTTTATATTATTGTATGCAAAAAGATGCTGTTTCTATATGAGAATGAGCATGTTGTGAACTTGGAAACGTGAAATATTGTTGTATTTTCTGCTCATCAGGCGTTACGTTAAGTGAAAGGATAAAGGGGCTATGGTGCTGCTTCGCTCTGATTAATTGTGGTTTTTGTTCTACATATGACACATCTTTAGCATGTATAACTTTATCTTCATTTTTTTTGTTGCTTTTCCTCCGTGTTGATTCTGTACTGAGATATGAGGGTTGCTTCGTGATTTCAGGGGCATTTTGGTTATTATTCATGGCCTTAATGAGCACAGGTAATATTTGAGGACTTCTGTCAACTTTCGAACTTCTTTTGCATCTCTAATCTATCCTATTAGTAAAAGATCTTTGGCATCTGAAGCTAATCTGTTTTTCCCCCGGGTTTTCCAAATAAAAGATCTTTAACTTCTCCTGTTTGCCTTTCAATTTTCAGTGGACGATATGCTCAATTCGCAAAGCAACTAACCTCATGCAACTTTGGTGTCTATGCAATGGATTGGATAGGTAGCTAGATTTTATAAAGATGCTCATGTGTTTGGTGTGTTGACCTTTATAATCAATAGGTTGTTATGAAGCTTCATCCCCAGTTTATTTATAGCATAGGTGTGATTACATTTGCTAAGATCCACTTGAAGGTTCTTTAAGTTGAAACAATGTTGTATCGGTGAATGTGATATTGGTCAGTCTTCACATATTAAAGAAAAGGGACAGATTTTGATAACTCCTTTATTTTGTTTGGAGCATTCCAATGCCTGTTTATGCTGATAAATTTTTTGATATCCCTTTCTCTTGGTCCATTACTGCCCCTTTATTCTCCATTTCAAAGGGTTTGTAGTCCAAGTCTCTAACTTTGCAGTGTGGTAATATTTTTTTTTTTCCCGTTGTGTAGGTCATGGTGGGAGTGATGGGTTGCATGGATATGTTCCTTCACTAGATCATGTTGTTGCTGATACTGTAAGTTCCCTTGTCCATTTTTATCTATCCCTTGCCAGGAAAACTGTTCTTTATCGCATCCATCCATGGTACTAGAATAAATCTTGAATAATCATTACTGTGTGTCATGACCTGCACTCTGTGTTAAATCATACACAGTTCTCTTCCTAAGCATCTTAACAGTTATTTTGTCATTTTCTTGCTTCTTTTCCTGGTCTGGCAGTAAGTTGAACTTGATTCCATCACGAATTTTGTTTAGTTTGGAGGCATTTTTTTAGTCATTCATAAAATACCTACAAAACTGATAGCATGAACTTTGTAACTTCTGTTTCAACAGGGAGCTTTGTTGGAAAAGATTAAGTCGGAGAACCCTGGAGTACCATGCTTCCTTTTTGGTCACTCAACTGGAGGTGCTGTGGTTTTAAAGGTAATACACTTTCAAAAGAAGTTGTATTCTTTTTTTTTTTTTCTTTTTTTGGTCTAGCAGTTTTATTATTAATCTGGAACTTAATAAATTGCTTAACTGAGTAGGCGGCCTCATATCCTAACATTGAAGAAATGCTGGAGGGAATTATACTGACCTCACCAGCTTTGCGTGTCAAGCCTGCACATCCTATTGTTGGGGTAAGTCTTTTCTGTCCCTTAAATCATGACGGTGGGGAGATTTGATGGGAAGATTTTATTGACGATAACTATGATATGCTAGATTTTGTTTTCATGGATAAGGAGCTAAGGTTCAATTCATTGAGTTTTGAATTTGGAATTTGCCAAAGCATGCCATTTCGAAATACTTCAATATTCCAATGCATTGTAGTTAAGCCTCTGTACTGATAACTGTGACATGTTGGATTGTGCTGTCATAGTTGATGTCCAATTCATTAGATTTTATTAATCCTGGAAGATGCCACAAATTCATTATAGTTTAAATGCTATGTTCAATTTAACTTTTTTTTGTCTCCATATAGAGGGACTGATAGAATTCTAACTTGTTAATATACGGAACCAAGACAAGTCACAACTCACAATGCCCTTTAATAATTTTGTTAAGAGTCCATTTTACTTGAATCAGGCCTTTAGAACATCAAGTTGCATTAGTTTTAATTTCTGGTTATAAAACGTTCACTTACTATTTTTCATGCAGGCCGTGGCTCCTTTTTTCTCTCTGGTTATCCCCAAGTTCCAATTTAAAGGAGCAAACAAAAGGGGCATTCCAGTTTCTAGGGATCCTGCAGCACTTCTGGCCAAGTATTCTGATCCATTGGTCTATACAGGACCCATAAGGGTCCGCACAGGGCATGAGATATTGCGTATATCCTCGTATTTGCTGCGCAATTTCAAATCTGTGACTGTTCCATTCTTTGTTCTCCATGGAACTGCTGACAAGGTAACTGATCCTCTAGCATCTCAGGATTTGTACAATGAGGCAGCCTCCAACTTCAAAGATATAAAGCTTTATGATGATTTCTTGCATGACCTTCTCTTTGAGCCTGAACGTGAAGAAGTTGGTCAGGATATAATCAGCTGGATGGAGAAGAAGATTAGGAGCTGATTCTGAACAAGTTTACAATCACTGGTAGATTCTCTTACAGGATAGTCAAGAGTTTGGCTAGTCATAAGTATAGCTATTTCAATTGTCACATTATGTCACAGGTTTATTCTCCCACATTTGTGAATTGCATCTCATGAACGGAACTTATATTTATGCAAAGAAAAAGTTCATAATTAAGAAAAAGAACTAATAATCGTTATCCTAACATGATAAAGTTGATAGATCAAAATTAGTAATATATCTATACATACTTATGCTAATAAATTATCAAGACCAAAATTCTTGAACTGGTAATAGAATGTGAGATTGTTTTTAAGCAAAAAAAAAAAAGAAGATATATGTTCTTGAAAATTTAATTTTATATTAAAGAAGTTAGGAATATATATTAACATCATATTGATGATGATGAGTAAATTATATCTATGATTATGCATCTCAAAAAATTATTTAATACAACTAACAAGATTACGAGGAATGAGATTTTTAAGAAATTGTTTTATTGTAAGATGATAGAAGGTTTTTTGGTGAATACCCGTGTTTTTAAAATGAAAATGATTAATGAAAATGATTGGCTATATTGAAAAATTATGCCAAGTAGGCTTTACCATGGACCATGAGTTAAGTGTTAACTTGATTTTGTAGTTATTATGAACTACCACATAAATAAATCGGATGGTATATTATTTAAATTGTTTAATATGTATAAAATTACTGAAGGGACTATTAAGAAGGAAAAAGATCATGTTTACAGAGTTCAGTTTTCTAGAATATCTAAGAACAAGAAGAATAATGGTTTTGTCTTTAAAACAAAAAAAAAAACGTATTAATGAGATCAAGAAAAATAAGTGTACTTGTCATCATTATGTCAATGATGACCATTGAAGAAAGAATTGCAAGGAGTATCTTGCAACTATAAATATAATAAACTTATTAAAGTTTCTACTTTATGTATATTTATGATTAAAAACTATTTTTCTACTTCACTTAGTAGTTCTTAGATATTTGGTACCGAATATGTTTTTAACATTTGTAATAAAAGATTATATAAAGACGAAGTGGATTTACAAGTTGGAAATGGAGTAAGAGTTGTTGCATTAGTTATATGAACTTATTATTTTACTTTATCAAGTTGGCTAATACTGGAATTTGATAGTTTTTATTTTGTTCTAGTACTTTCTAGAAATATTATATCCATTTCTTATCTTTGAATCAATTTAAATTTATTATTGAGGGCAAATGTTGTTCTTTTTATAATATGGTGTTATATATATATATATATATATATATATATATTTGATGATTATATGAATGATATACTTGATTTTGAAATGTCCTTGTTTAATATAAACTACAAGAAAAACATATTATATAATCAATATCCTTCATATTTATTTAGGGGTGATTATTTTCGGTTCGGTTCCGTTTTTACTTAAAAAACCAACTAAACTGAATTTTTATTTTTTCTTAATTCAGAACCGAAACTGGTTCAAACCAGTTATTTTTTATTTAGTTCGATTTGGTTAATTGAGGAAAAAAATTAGAAAAACCAATACCATCAAGTTATATTTCATGTGAAGGGCAAGTTAATGCCAACAAATGGAGAAGGATGATGAATTGATTGGTCTAAATGGCAAGGATTTCAGCCGTGTATAAAGTGCAAAATAATGATCTAAATGACAAGAGGACCAACTCATAAAAAATCCAAAACAACCCTGTAAAATATATGAAATTGAGATTGTCTATAATTAAATCATATAGCAAAAATTAGGGCAAAAATATCTTTAATGCAAATCTTGTTTTTGCAAAAACAGCAAAAAACATTTTCTTTCTCTTCATCTTTTGTTTATAAATAATAATGATGAAGTATACAGTATGAAAGAGGGAAAGACAGAAATTTGGGGTTAAACGTTTTCTATCCCTTCATCTTCTGTTTATAAAAGCTTGAGTTGTGGATCTTTTGATCCAGAGAATCAAAGAATAATGAGAGAATTAGAGAAGAAGAGTGGTTAGAGAAGGACAACTTGAAAAATATTAGAGAAGGAAAGTGCTGAGAGAGGGACAACTTGAAAGACATTTGGGAGAGGAAGGCAACTGAGAGCTGAAAGATTGAGAAGTTTAGTTTTAAGGTTTCCTTTTATAGTGGGTTTAAATGTTAGTTGAATCGGTTTAGTTCAGTCAATTTAATATTTCAAAAACCAAAATCGAACAAAACTGATTTTTTTCTTTGGCTTTTTAATCAATTTATTCGGGTTTTTTTAGTTTGGTTTTTCTGGTTTAATTGGTTTTTTGATTTTTTTGCTCACCCCTATACTTATTGCATATAGATTATGTCATATTAATGAAACAAGAATCACTAAGTTACATAAAGAATGATATTTTGATCATTTTGATTATGAATCGTATGAAACTTATGAAGTTTGTTTATTAAGTAAGATGATCAAAACACCATTTACTAGAAGAAGCAAAAGGTTTAAAAAATTCCTAGGTCTAATACATACTGATGTATGTGAACCAATGACGATTTGTGTCATAGGTGGATATACTTATTTCATTACATTTACTAATTACCATTCTAGATATAGTTATGTGTGTTTAATGAAACATAACTCTGAATCATTTGAAAGGTTCAAAGAATTCATAAATGAATTTGATAAATAAGTTGGAAAAAGAATCAAAATATTTTGATGGGATCGAGATGGTGAATACTTGAGCCAAGTATTTCAAGATTATTAAAAGATAATGAGATTCTCTCACATTAGACACCTTTTGGAACACCATAACTTAATAGAGTTTTTGAAAGGAGAAATCATACCCTGTTAGATATTGTACGGTCTATGATGAGCTCTACAAACCTTCCGCCTTTTCCTAGGGTTATACCCTGTAAACTATTATTTACCTTATAAATAGGGTTCCATCAAAATTTATTGATACGACTCCATATGAGATATGAAATAGTAAGAGCCAAACCTATCATACTTAAAGATTTGAGGATGTAAGGTTTATGTGAAACATATAGTATCTGAAAATCTAGAAGTTAAGTCAGATAATTGTAAGTTTATGAGATATCCAAAAGAATCAGTTGAATATTATTTCTACCATCCCGCTAAGCAAAATGTGTTTGTTTTAAGATATGCTACATTTTAAAAAAAAAACAAATTTGTTCTTAAAAGAAGTAGTGAGAGGAAAATAGAACGTAATGAAATTCAAGTACCATAAATTAACATCCAAATAGAACTAAATATATGAGGTTATAATATTTGATGTTCAACTTGAAACTTAAAAAACATAAAACCTCTGTAGATCTAGTAGGAAACGCCATGCACAATTGAGATATCAACTTTTTATGGAAACTGATGATGACGAGTTGCTCATACTTGATGAGCCTATTAACTATATAAAAACAATATCTAAAATTGATTCCAAGAAATGGCTTGAATTCATCAAATCTAAGATGAATTCCATGCACACCAACCAAGTATGGACTTTGGTTGATCCACCTAAAAGGATAAAACCTATTGAAAGTAAATAGGTCTTTAAGAAAAAGATTAACATGGATAGCAATGTACAAATGTACAACGCTAGACTAGTTGTTAAAGGTTATAGACAAAGACAAGGGGTTGACTTTGATGAAACCTTTTCGCCAATAGCTATGTTAAAATCCATAAGGGTTTTTCTTGTTATAGCTGCTCATACCATGATTATAAGATTTGGCAAATGGATGTCAAAATTATATTTCTGAATGAAAATCTTCATAAAGATGTGTATATGACACAACTTGAAGGTTTTGAATCTAAAAAATTTACAAACAAAGTATGCAAGCTACAAAAATCTATTTATAGACTTAAACAAGCTTCAAGGAGTTGGAATATCTATTTTGATAAGATAATTAAACAACTTGATTTAATAAAAAAAATATGGATGAACCTTGTGTTTATAAAAAGTTAAGTGGAGTTATGTTGTTTTCTTAATATTATATGTAGATTACATATTATTGATAGGAAATGACATTATTTTACTCCAATTAGTAAAGATCTGGTTGTCCAAGAATTTCTCTATATATTAAGAATAAAGATCTATAGAGATAGATGTGGAAGGTTGTTTGGATTATCCTGATCCACATACATATAAAAAGACGTTAAAATAGTTTAGCATAGAAAAGTCCAAAAAAGCTTACCAATTTCATAAGGAATATGTCTCTCCAAAAATATATGTTCTAAGACACGAATTGAGAGAAATAGGATAGAAAGATTTCTTTATTCAGCTATAAGATCCATTATATATGCGATACTATGTACAAGACCAAATGTATCTTATATTTTGAGCATAACGAGTAAACACCATAAATACCAATATAATCTAGGTGAGAGTCACTGGAAGATAGTTAAAAAGATTCTTAAATACTTAAGAAGAACTAAAAATGTCTCTCTAGTCTATAAAGGACATGAACTAGAAGTTCATGGTTATTTAGATGCTAGTTTTCAATCAGATATTAATGATAGAAAATCTCAGTCAGGATATGGTTTTAGTTTAAATGGTGGTGTTGTGAGTTAGAAAAGTTCTAAATAAGAGACTACAATAAAATCTACAATTAAAGCTGAATATATTTCTATGTTTGAGATGAAAAAAAAGTGGTTTAGATAAAACAAAAAATTCACCACTGAACTAAACATGGTTCCTAGCATTATTGATCTAGTAGCTTTGTATTGTGATAACAATAGAGTCATTGCATAAAAAAAAGAACCAAGGTCTCATCAAAGATCCAAATATATACTTAAACGATTCCATTTTATTAGAGAAATCATAGAGAGGAAAGATATAAAAATAGAGCGAATACCTACTAAAGAGAATCTTGCAAATTCTCTCAAAAAAACCTGTCCCAACAGAAGCATGATCACCATATCGAGGGGTATGGTATTAGATATAGGAGCAATTGACTTCAGTGTAAGTGAGAGATTATTGGTGAATATGCACTGTAGTCAATTGGTTAGTTATACATAGCACTAAGTTTTTTGATGTAAAATATATTTATTATTAATAAATTATTTTTTATCTTAAATATTCAATTATATTTGATTAGTGAATCTAATATTTGATTAATGAATATAGAGTGAAGATAAAATTCATGAAACAAAAATGTTTTGCATAAAAAATTATAAAGTTGTTATAATCATGAGATCTCTATTACATCAGATTATTATTTCTAAATGTTTCGAGTTAATGTTATTATTAAAATACTTTAAAATATAATATTATTACAAAATAATAAATTACTAACATATTTATATGGGAAATAATATATAAGGATATATTAATATATAATACAAAAGTATATTAATTTAATATATTAGTGCATATAATACTTTAATTTTGATAATATTGCTAGAAAATATATTCAAATACAAAACATGTTATATATACAATAATCAGACATTTTAAATCATATAAATTGTGTTATAAAATTAGGATACCATATAAAAGAAATTTATTTTCAATGTTCTCCGAACACCAAAAAATAGTTATATGTCTATAATATTATATTCAAAATATTTATTACATTTTATAAAATAAACTATATATAAATATATATAATATCAAAATTGTTTTTTTCACCATTATACTTTTTATATCTCATTCTTTTCTTGTAAGTGGTTAGATAATTATATTTAACTAGTTCATTGGTCCACGCTCTGCCACAGACCAAACCACAGTTTTTTAAACATAAAAAATAAAATTAAAAGTCTGGGAGATTCTTTGAAAATGTTATTAAACTCGGGCAAACAGGAAAATTTTAAAACCTCTCGACCTGACTTACTGTTTAGCGCAAGTTTCTAATTAAACTGAATCAAAGCTGACCCGATGTGAATCGATTGATTTCATAAATTTAAAGACAATCCAAATGACTGGTAAAAGTATTGCTTAGCTTATGAAAGAACTTCAATATGGAAACTTTTGTTTTTTTAAGTATCGAGACAATGACATATTGGATGACCCCAATAACCCCGCAACTTAGTCCATTAACTCAATTGGGTTTAATAACTTTATTTTTTTTCAAATAATTTTTACATAATTATATGATAAAAAATAGATGCTCTCAATTTCAAGAATCAACTCTAAAATAAATGTTTGTTTGAGACTATGAAGACCCTATGCAAAAAAAAAAAATCACTAATGAAATCTACCCATCCAATCCAACATTGAATAATGAAATAAAAAAAATATTTTCTTAATTATTATCAATATTAATTAAAAGATCAAATTGCCTCCAAGATTATGAATAAGAACCCTGAAATCAAGCTTTAAGAGTGAAATTAAAAAAAAAAAAAAACCATAGACCCAAGTTAAGTGTTGTTTTGCTTTTAGAGGTATTCTAGTAATTTAGTTTGTGCAAAAAAGATGTAAAAATACAGTAGCAATATCGATCAATTAAAAAATAGTTAATCCATAATAATTGAGGGAGGAAGAGCGTGAAAGTTTTTGTAAAAAACAAATGGTAGATTTACTGCTTCAATCTACAATAATTGATTCTAGCAAATCTTTTAAATCTGAGTTAATATTCTAAATTCACAACTAGTTAAATCGTAGACCCGAGTTCAATTCTTAATCAATTTAATGTTGAAGGATGAAATTGGAGAGAAATCGTTATATTTAAAAACTTCCCAAAGCAAAAAAAAAAAAAGCAATAAAAAGAATGAGCATTGGATATGAAAGAAGAAAAAAATGGAGGGTGAAATTGAAAAAAAAAACATATTTAAAAAACTATAAGAAATAAAAAAAACATATTAAAAAACCATATGAAATAAAAAAATGAGGATCAAATCTGACACATTAAGAAATTGGAGGATGAAATTAAAAAAAATCAAAATTTAAAAATTAATTAAAGTAAAAAAAATATGAATAAAAAAGAAGGGATGAAAGCAAAAGAAAACAATCTTGAAGTCTGATATGCAAATTTGAAGGGCCAGGTAGGATTTTTAGGAGGAAAGAGAAAAATAGAAAGAAAAAAAAAGAAAAGATCATTAGCGTTGCATTGAAGATCCGCTAACCACGGACTCCATATGAAGGAAAAGAAAGTTGAGACGAATCAAATGACATGACATAAAAATGGTTTTGACCACTGTTGTAAGTCACATGTGTCGATCGAAGGTGGTTGAGCGATGAATGTGCTGACACATGCAAAGCACACATTAGCAGTTTTTTTTAATTTATGAAAATACAACATTGCTCCTAGTATCAAAAAATTATTATGAAACAAATTTATTGTAAAATGATGAATAAGCCCTTATGGTCAAGCTTTTGAAAATTTAATTCCGAAGACGAGTCATTACCTTCTAGAAAAAGTAAAATATCAAAAAAATTCAGACCATAGTTAAATGTAGTTTTATCTTTAAAGGGCAATAAATTGATGTTACTATAAAAAAAAATATGAAAAAACTGAGAAATCCTTAAATAATTATAGAATGATAAATGAACTAAATGAATAAAGTATTACACACCTAACAGACAGTTCCTTATGATTTTTTAAGAGCAAAATCTTAAATTCACTACTATAATCCACGGTAAATCAAGGCCATGCGCAATACTTTTCTCATATATTTTAGGTTTTTCTTTTAATATTTTATATATATTAAATAAACTTTTAAAAAATAAAATATCAATAAGTAATTTTTTATTTATTTTTTAAGATATAAACAAATATTAAAAAAAATATTTTACAGTTTATTTTTTATATTGCCAAACATAAAAATAAACAAATCATTTTTCATGAAACCCGCTCTCCAAAAAAAAAAAAAAAACTATTTGTTGTCGAAGAAACTAGACCTTAGTTTTGCTCTAAACAAATTCTTCAAGACCACATCATCTCTATGCTCGAGATTCATCTAAAAGTGAAGAAAGCCAAGTAGCTAGCAGATGAGAGGACGTGAAAACTCAGAATTCTATGTTAAAATGTAGGGAATGGAGGCATGTTAGGTTCCTCAATCATACAGCATAACTTATAACAATTCTGAAGACAGCTTTCCCATATCAATGCATTGCCTTCCAAAACCAGCCGTACACACACAAATCATTACCCGCAAGATATGAACAGATATGGCGGGCGGGCGGGCGGGCGCGCGATATAGTCTTCTCTCCAGCAGATTCAATAACCGATGATAATGAATGCCTCGTCGCTTTACCCGAGAATTCTTTAGCAGTGGAGCATCAATAGTCTTCTCCTGTCCTTCATGATATTTAAGGTCGGCAAAAATGGCTACGCGATGCTGTTTCTAATTCAGTATAATTAATTAAGCTGTTTGATTTGTTGTCACATTTTAGCTCCGTTCAACGAGGAGGGAAATCACCACCGTCCCCCCTTCTCGCATTTGTCCTAAAGTTCCGACTTCAACAAGAGGATTCACGTATCTCATAGCTTTAAAGGATCAACAGCAGATCATGATATTGTTTTGTTATTTTACGTTACAGACTTGCACATGTTTTAAAAAACACTTGTATATTATAGGCGTTCCATAACATGATAATATCAAAAAAAAATTTAAATATTAAAAATATAAAATATATTTTAAACTTTTTAAATTTTACAGTCATATTATACCTAAATAATTTCTATCCGGCAATTATGTTTGATCAAAATTTACTTGGGTATAATAACTTTTGTCTCACTCATGCAAACGACAAATAAATAAAGAATAATTATGTATTTTAATTGTCAAGAAAAATAAATATAAACAACCAAATAAATATCTTGTGAAAAAATAAGTTGAAAAATTAAAAATAAAAATATTATTATAATTTATAATAAAAAATCTCTTAATCTATTATAATTTTTTACTCGATTTAACTTTTGTTATAATTTTACCGCATCTCTAGTAGAGCTGGTTTGAACACCA
>Ga0325411_1003781_pt1 | contig 17024 bp, 9 predicted proteins | sample PopdelMetagenome_13_FD_206181 | JGI IMG/M metagenome (GOLD analysis project Ga0325411, IMG submission 206181) | Populus deltoides microbial communities from Bellville, Georgia, United States - Xylem-PdIQD-R4 | ecosystem: Host-associated > Plants > Phyllosphere > Stem > Wood/Secondary xylem...
GAAGATGCTTGCAGCGCTGATGGATTCTCGTCTTTTGCTCCCCTTTATCTTCCTTCTATGTTTGCTTGTCTGCGTGTTGCTTTTGTTTTTTTCAGCGGCTTTTTAAACCGAGAAGATGATGAAGAGGCTGGCCTGCTGGGAATTGGCCTGCTGGGAATTTGTTTTGATTCTAAGTTTTTGTTGTTTGCAGGGACGAAGGCAATGGCAGAGCCAATACTCGTCTCTGTGTATTGCTGCTCTCTTGTTCTCTCTGTCTCTCTGTGTATTATTTCTTTCTCTGGATTTATGCTCTGTTTTTCCTTTGTTCTTTTCTCCAATTTCTAGTTTTTCGTCTGAGTTTAGCTTCAGCTTTTTCCTCCCCGCTGTTCTGTGATTCCTTCTCCTTTTATAAGACCCAAAATCAGTGGTAACAGTCAGCCTCATAAATGCCCTGCAACCGACCCTTTAAGCACCTTCAATGATGAAACGTAAGCGGTGGCTGCCAATGGATGAAACGTCTCTGCTATTAATGACGGAGTCGTTGCTGAGGAAAAAGACGGTGAACAGTCGCTGCAAAACGACTCAGTTTTCCAGTTCTAAAGGTTGCTTTCAATTTAATCCTTGTAATTCTTGTAATTTTGCAATCAAGCCCCTGGTTAAAATGTAATTGGATCCTTAAATTTCCGCATCATTTTCAAGCTAGTCCTTAGATTTTAATTTTTGCAATTTAGACCCCAATTAAACTCCAAATTTTTGCAGGGACATTGTTGGTTTTGGTAAAATGGTTAAGTATTTTGGTAGTATAGGTATTGTAAGTTATGGTTAATAGGTTATGTATGTTGTGATTAGGTGTTTTGAGATATGGTTTGAAGTTGGTATTATAGGAATTATGAGGCTATGGCAAATATGCCAGCCATAATAGCGGTTGGGATATTTGATGGTGTATGATAGACATGATAAAATGGAAAATATGGTGGAGGAGTGACATTGATCATGTTATTTTGAGTGAAGTACGGGAAAAAAACATTTCATGATGGTTTCTATAACCTTTTGGCTAATAAGTGTGACCAACCATGTACATGATGTACTTTTACTTCTTTTTTGTAAACATTTCTTCATTTTTTATGTTTAACTTACCTTATTAATTCTTTCATCTTTAATGGCCTACTCCACTCGTTTAACTATGAGTAAAATATCCATAAAACTAGTAGATCTATTTTTTAACATGTGCTCATAGAATAGGATCTTAAAAATGTTGATGAATAGGGTGACTAACTCGTTCTCCAATAGATAAAGCTAGATTCGAGCTTTGATTTCTTGTTAACATGACATATTTCTTTATTGATTCTTTATCATTTTTCTTCACTAAATGTAATCTTAATTGATTAAGTGCTTCTTTCATGTTGAATTTCTACTAACGCATGAATGCGTAAGCCAGATCCTTCCATTTTGTGATCTTATTCCCATCTAAGTTCATATATAAAAAAAGATTAGCACCACTTAGACTTTCAGGGAAGAAATTAATAAGAAGCTTTTCATCCTTGATTACCTCTGTTAGTTTGCTACAATAAATCTTCAAGTGGGTTTTAAGGCATTCAACATTAGTATTCTTGATGAATTCAAACACTTTGAAATTTTATGAGATAACTACATCTGGTACCAAACACATTTTAGAATCCTTTACAAATTCATACAATCTCATGCCTTTAATCTCTTTTATATGTTCTTCAATTGCCAAGAATTTATCAACTTAACTCTTCTTTAGGCCTTACATTCAAAACTTTTTCCACTATGGGTTTTAGAAAAGGGTCAAACCTCACTTGGTAATAGGATAAAAACACCAAAAAGAAGGATGGGGAGCTTTTGGGAAATGAGTATCAAGTCACTTTTAAGAATCCTTAGTTAAGTGATTCAATATGGATAATAATCTATTTCTAAATTATCCTTTTAAGGATGATTAGTGAGCAATAAGAGACCTTAGAGATCAGGTAGTAACCTAATCTTTGTGCACATGATGACTAAAACTTACATTTAAGTTGTGCCCTATGTAATCTCACAAGTCAAACCAAATAAATGACATTTTGATTTCAGAACCTTTGGGTGGAAAATGGATGCCACAAAGAAAGTATACAAGTGTTTGAGTTATTGTAATAATCTATTTCTAAATTATCCTTTTAAGGATGATTAGTGAGCAATGAGAGACCTTAGAGATCAGGTAGTAACCTAATCTTTATGCACATGATGACTAAAACTTACATTTAAGTTGTGCCCTATGTAATCTCACAAGTCAAACCAAATAAATGACATTTTGATTTCAGAACCTTTGGGTGGAAAATGGATGCCACAAAGAAAGTATACAAGTGTTTGAGTTATTGTAGTTGACAAAAAAAAATTATTCAGGACTAGATATCGATGGGCTATTAAAAGCTCAAAGTTGGACAAGACTGGATAAGGATCTCCCTGTTTTTATAATAAAAACATTAGGTTCTTAAATCTATAAGTGGTGACCATTTTCACCAGGTGAAATGAGAATCCATATTTTTTTTTCTTTACATGCATCATTATGCTTATAAACAAGATTTGGGAACCAATCCTTTAAAACCAATCCTATTTTTATTTTTATTTTGTAAAAATTTATTGCCTTTTATTTAATGGTGAAATATAGGCCTTCTTAAGAATCAATCCTTTAAAACCTATAACACTCAACTTCAAAAGAGAATTATAGATAATTAAGATAGGGTATGGTTGGAAACCTACCATTAAAGAGAGATGGATAATATTAAGAGAGAGCTTGCTATGTTTGCCAATATAGTCAAACAAGCCTTACCATCCAAATCATCAGGAGAAGGACCATCAACACAACCTATTGCTACTGCCTTACTTGCACCTATACAAGTAGCCTCCTTCACTGTCATTCCACAAAAGTTAAAGGAAAATGACACATCATCGAAATCCCATACTTGAATGCTAATAAAACATAGATGTTGCTTGGGAAGCTGACCTAAGAAAGAGTGTTGTATTGTTAACCATTATATGTCATTAAACTATGCTTTTTTTATACTTTGATGAGAAATATCACAATTATATATATTTTTCATGTGTTTTAGGATTGCATCGTGTCTTTTAATAAAGTATATCTTTTTTTGTTTCTTATTGTTGTTTTGAAATTAAGAGATGCCTTTATTATAAAAGTGGTATTTGACATTTTGTTTTCATCATTGCTTTAAAAAATATAATAAAAAAAAATTGTCAAACCCCAAGGCGCATCATGTATTTACTAAAGAGTAGCCTTGCCTTTTTAAAAAATCATAAAATATTAACCCTTATAACTCTACATGATCTCATGGTTCTATTCAAAATATTATGACCATATCAGTTTTGTAAAAACTCTTTTCCAAGACAATTCCGAAAAAAATGAAGTTACTTTTGATTTAGAAAATAATTCGATGTTTGCTTAAAACAACATTTATGCATCCTACTTATAGGATGGTGAATGAATTAATCAAGCAATTTTCTTATTGAGGTGATTTAAAAAACTTTGAACCAAATGGCATGGAATTGTTTTTTAAAAAATACAGTTATCATCACAACATGTCTCTTGAGCCATGTTTTAGTTGTATGTATAATGGTATGTAGTAGATTTGCTAGGTGTAGACTCGTGAAACACAGTTCTTTGCAAGTTCAAATCATTGCACAAGACAAGGTAAAAATTTATTGTTTCTAACCACTTGCAATTGAAATGAGAAAAATATTATCTTTATTATCATAATAAAAAACAAAACATGTCCATTACAATCACTTTTTTAGCTTAAATAAGTTTTTCTTCATGAAAACTCTCACTACAATCACACCTTACACTAGGGGTAATTGGAAATTCAAATATCAAATATTGAGAAAAGCCATAGGAAATCCAAAAGCAAAAGAGCAAGCCATGAGAAATCCAAAAGCAAAAAAGCCCAAAAAATCCAAATGCTAAAGTGACATGACAAAATCAACAATGAAAAAGTCAACAAAATGAGGATGCCCCACCTAAAAAATTAAAAAGAGCAAATCAAAGAAATACAGCAAATGAAAAAAGCCAAGTCTGTAGAACCTTAAAACACTCTTTGAGCCTATGAATCTATTTTTTTCATAGCTAAAAGCCTCAACCTACACTAGATGCCTTTAAAAGTTTTTTTTTCTAAACAAGCACGCAAGCAAACAATCTGGACTAATAAATGGCATTCTCAAAATACAAAGAGCTTTTTCATAAGAGTTGTTACATCACAAACAAGTTACTTGTTATTATTCATACTGATAAAACAAATGTTTAAGAAAAGGAAATTTTTTCTCAATAAAACCTTAAGCTTTCACTTAAACCTTTTACTTTAAAACAAATAAAGATAGAAGGCCACCTCATCACGTACCTTCACCAATTGCAAATCTCTCCTGCATAAGAGACCAAATCACTATATTCCTAAAATCTTTACCCTGAGAATTGTGAGAGATTTAAAATAAAATTGATTTAAGTTTACATCGAGTAAATTTCTATTTTCAAAATGTAAGATAGTCAAGATTATGAGAAAAATTATTTGTGCTATGGATAACTCAGTTTTATATCGAAAGACATGTTTTAGGGTCTTGACCAAATAAACACTTTTCAATTTATATCTTAGCGATTTCATGTCAATTGTGAGACATATAAAGATGCAACCTTTAAAACTTTTAAAGCAATTTTCAAAAATAAAAATAATTCCTTGAAAATTTTTAACTAACTGATTTTGCAAAGTTCTTGATAAAAAAAATAGCAAAGTTTTGACTTCGAGGACAAGATCCTTGTGAGGAATATATAGTCCCTAGGTCAATTTTGTGATAAAAAACTTGAAAATGAAAAACAATAATAAAAAATTATTATTTGGCATGAATGTCATAAAATTTACACACAAGAAATCAACTGCATATGAGTTATATACATCCACATATAGATAATTAATCACATATGGTCACAGTAAAAAATAAACCACAAACGGTTAAATATACATCCACAGAAAAAACACCATAAAAATGCTTCAAATCATTCAAAACAAATAAATTAGCATATTGAGGTTTAAAATTGGTCTTTAAAAGTCGTTAGAGATTAATGGAAGTTGCTGGAACATGGATTAGAAGTAATGGTGTGTCATTCGCACTCGCAAATAAGTAAGAATGGTTGTGGAGTGTGTAAGAGATTGTGTGAGGGGCACGTGACCCTCACACATAATGTCTAGATTTTTTTAAAAAAAAAGAAAGAATAGAAGGCCTAATTTGAGTTGATTTCTAAGGTGAGTTTTTATTGGGTTTTTGGGTGACATTGATTCGAGTTAGAGGAGAAAGGTAGTGATTTTTAGAGCTATTATGAATTGTGGTGGTTATGTGTGGCATTGAAGAGAAAATGAGGGATTGTTATGTGGTGGTTTTATGTTAAAAATGCAGGTGATGGTTCCAGAAGGGTTGCAGTTAGGTTTTGGCTAGGATAATTTTATGGTAGAGCCAGACTCATGATGCGTTGTGATTACGGATTGGACAATAGTGACGAGCTGGCTAGTTCATGACGATGGTAAGTAATTGATCAAAAATCATAATTGGAAAATTAAGAGTAAGGCAATAACATAGAGGCTAAAGAGATGGGACCAAGTGTAGGCCGACAAACAAGGTTAGTGTTTTTTTGTAGTAGGGATTTACCATTTTTTTTTTTTGTATACAAGCAAGTGTTTAGGCAAAAGAAAGAGTGTTTTGTTTTTTCTTTTAGTCTCCTCTTTTTTTTTTTATGTAATGTCTCCTATTTATATTATTAAACTTTATAAGGAAAGAAATTTAAAATTGATTAAAGACTTTTATTTAGTTTTTTCTTTAATAAAAACCTTTTTTTTAATATGCAAGACTTTTTTCTTTTCCACAATTATTGATTCTTTTCAAATAACTATAATTTTTTCTTTACGAGAATCTTGAAATTTTGTTGATTTTTATTAAAAGGTAAAATGTTATATTCTAAGATAGAGCAAAATAGGTTATGACAATTTGTTATGTGTTTTGGATTTGTTGATGTAGTTTTGGATTTGTCATGTTGTGTGAACACTTTTGTGGTGTAATTTTTTCATGTATTAATGATTTATTTGTTCACTAAGTCTATGTATGTTAAATGTCATGACACTGGGTAGTGTTGTATGGTATGAATAGTGAATAATAAAATAACTTAATATGTCAAATTGTTGTGTTTAAAATATTTTCAAGATTGTTTCTCCTTGTAAATTTGTCACATATTAATGATCTTACTGTTTACCGATCCTAACTTTGCAAATGTACCATCACGGAGCAATCTCACAAGATGTGATCAATAAATAATAAAATCAATTAATACGTTACATTATTTCATTGAAAATATTTTCGAGAGTTTCTTCTTCACAAATTTTATCATATATTAATAATTTTATTGTTCATTGATCCTACCCATCATAAATGTATTATCATTGGGTAATGTCATATGGTATGATTAGCAATAATAATATCATTTCATGTATTATATTATTGGGTTTAAAATATTTTCAAGTTATCTTATTTTTCTCATAATTTTGTTAAAAATATAATAATAATAAAGTTTTTTGTTTTTTTTCTTCTTATGAATCTGAGCATGTGGGTTAGAGGGTGCCCCTAACAATACCCTTCTGAGCTATCTTTCTATCTATCTAGTCAATTGTCTTCAAGATGTGAAGTCACCTTTTATGGCAACATTGTTTTCATAAAATTTTATATATAGATACTTGTAAAATTTTAATTTGAATGTTTAATTGTAAATATTCATTTGTTATCTAAATTTAATTTTTTTAGGTCCATATTGATGGGTGTGAAATTCTTCTTTTATTCTTATACTCCTTTTTTTAAGATTTGTTTCTTTGATATTGTGTGAACAAACTTCGGCTAGATCGATAATATCTCGTATAAGCCTATTGAGTGTAAGTGGTGGCATTTGAGTTCATTTTAATTAATATAATCTTGAACAAGTTAATGCCTTTTAATTTATCACCATTTATATTGATCCAACACTCACATTCTAACGCTTGGGTCTCAAATTACTGTTTTAGATAATAATTTTCATTAATCTTTAATAAAAAGCATACATATACCGGTTTAGAAAACTCTTAGCATGTAAGCATAATAGGCTCTTTTATCTTTAAAAATAAATGTGAAGTAACTTACCTTAGATAGGATGTATAAAGTCATTGGTATCTTACCTATTACATAATTAATTCCTTACCTAGAGTCTTTGAAGACTAATTAAGGCTTTCTCACTACCAGAATTTTATAATTTACCAACAGAATATTCCATCGGTAATTAGAAATTGATTTCATCAGCATGATTTTTACCAACAGGCTCATAGATGGTTACTATTCATTTAAAAGCTTATCGTCAATAATTTCTAGTCTTTCGATCATGTCGTTGGTAATTTAATCACTGATGGATTTACAAATAGAAAAGGCGCGCCAAAAAAAATTACTTGCTTTCCATCGGTGAATATGACATATCACTGACAAAAAAGACTGTATGTAATTTCATCAATGATTTTTTTTAATATTACTAACATAATTAAACCGTCAGTAATTAAATAGTGACAATAAAATTTTCAGTAATTCTTTTCTAACTCTCTGGAATATACCGACGGATTTAATCCGTTGGTAAGACCGTTAGTAATTTTATTAAAAAAATCTATTAAACATAGTAGAAAATAATTAAAAGATATTAAATTAAATTAAAAATCAAATATTTATTTTGAATTTAAAAATTTATTAGTTCATCTAAAAGAGAGAGGTTAGAAGAGGAGAAGGAAGCAAGTCTTCTCCATGACCTAGTGGCGATAAAGGGGGGAGTACATATACCACCCATATATGATTTCAGCTCCATATACAATCGTCAGAGTTCGGACATTCCAGCACTAAGTCGTTATGTTTTAGTAGCAATATGGGTTGTTCAAGCTTCAACCATAGTTATTAAACTCGGTCAGGGGTTAACCCGAGTCAACTCGAAAAAAAATAAAAATAAAAAATTTAGGTTTTAATATCCGACATGAAAAAGTTAAGAAATATTTAATGTGGATATAAGTTATATATAGTTATTCCACAAGAAAAAGTTAAGAAACATTTTATGTAAATGTAGACTATAAATATAGTTATCCCATAAGAAGAAATTAAGAAATAATCTAAGAAACATTTCATGTGAATGAAGGATATATATATATATATATCTCACATGGAAAAATTAAAAAACTTTTCATGTGAATAGAGGCTATATATATAGTTAATCCCTATGGAAGAGTTAAAAAACATTTTATGTGGGTGTAGGTCATAAATATAATTATTCCACATGAAAAGTTAAGAAACATTTCATGTAGATATAGGTTATAAATATAGTTATCTCATATGGAAAAATTAATAAATATTTCATAGGGAATGTAGGCTATAAAAAAAACAATGAGGCCATGTAATCACAAATTAATTTTATATTTTTTAGATTTATTAAAATATATATAAAAAAATTCAGGTCTCACTTGGGTTACATCGGGTTTCGAGTTGATCTAGAGGCTCACTTAGGTTTGACCGAGTTAATTGCAAGCTCAGGTTTTGACAATTTGAAACCTGACCAAGGTCCAGGGTCGCCCGGGTCAATCCATCAGGCCTAGCCAGACCAGGTTTTATATATATGGCTTTAACTTGGTTTAAAATCACCTGTAACTTTGGAGTTTGAGTGCTCGATCGGAACTTATTGTGAGCATCCAATAGTTGAAACACTTCAGTTAGTCTGCAAATCCTAACATGTACAAATCATACAAAAAATTTATATGGAAAAAAACTATAAAATAAGTAAACAAACAAACAAACTACTTAAATATACAATAAAAATTAACATTTTAAAATTAAGTTTAAAAAATAGTGCTAGGATTTAGTATTTTATAGAAAATGATGTTTATTGAAAGAGTTCTTAACAATATTATTCTCGACAAAACATCCTAGTGGTTACTCTAGCTCAAATCCTGGAATGATAGGTGGCGATTTGAGAGAAAAGTTATCCATTTTGATAGCTCGAGTCCTGTAATGAAATATCCGGCAGAAAAAAAATAAATAACAAAAAAGCTAAAATTAAAGGTAAATTCATTGCACTTGTAGACTGAATTTACAATTCACTACTATAGAATAATTACCATTTTATTTTTTCTAAAAAATAATCGGCTTTGATGTAAGGATAATTTGATATTTTTTAATGACTCACTAGTCATTGTACAAATCTATCTTTTAAATTTTTTAACACAATAAAATTACTAAAGTATCTTTAAAAAAAAAAATTGAATTGCCATCTAGAAGTATTTTAATCTTTTTATTCTGTTTAAAATAGCTAAATAATACAAATACTCTTAAGAATAAAAATAATATTACAAGCTATTATTGAGGATTAATTTCATCTTTTCACAATAGTTTTTTTTGTTATATTGATGTTGACATAGGGGTAATTTAGCCTTTAACAAATATAAAACATTAACAAGAAAGAAAAAGTGGTTGACACATGCATAATAAGCACTAGCAAGTCAGATGCACTACTATTTTCAGGTGACGAGTGTAGTGGCTTTCGGCAGTTAAAGACGATCTTTCTTGATGTAGTTGAATTCATCTCGACACCTCATCCCTCCTAAGATGGTGCATGTGATGTTATAACCTTTGTTTTGGTGTCGATAAGTTTTTTTTTCTCTCTTCACCTTGATTTCTGAGTGTGATACTTCAAAAATTCATTTTAGATCTTCAATTTGTTTTTCCTTTATATTTCATCCCTATTCTTTTGATTATTTTTTTTAAAAAATGGTTTATAAAATTGATTTTTTTCAATTTCATCCTCCTTTGATTTTTTTCATCTCTCATATTTGATCTCCATTCTTTTTCAATTTCATCCCTTAGCATTTAATCTCAATTTATTTTAATGTGGTCCTTAATATTTTGATTGCTATTTATTTTACTTTTAACAAAGTTTATAGATTTGATTATTTCTTCTGGTTTCATCATTCAACATTGAATTGAGTTTGAAAAGTTAATCTGAGTTGATATTATTTTTCTTTTCTTATTTTCTTTTTCGATTTCATCATTTAACATTTGTTTTTAAGATATGGGCTTTATGGTTTTCTTCAGGTTTTTTTATTACATTATCCCGATCTTATGACTTGGGTCATGAGTTTGGTGGGTTAAGCCAGGTTTGCTTAATTTTTTTTTCTCAATTTTATCCTTTAGTGTATGAGAATTTAGCCGCATCATTTTCCCCTTTTGATAAAAGGTTTTTTTTCCTAGGTTATCATGATCGCTTCTTTTTTTTATTTGGTCCATTTGTTTTCATTCTCTATTTTGTTTATCAATCAATTAAAATAATATCATTTTATTTGATTCAATCAGGTCTATAACTCAAGTCATAAATTTGTTTTCTTCATTAAAATATACTAGCAACATTAGAGAATATTTTTTATGAAAAACAATATGAGTTATTCTCACAGCGCCCGCATGTAGTTAGTTTCTATAACTCTTTTGAAAGGGGAGTTTTTTTAAAATAAATTAAAATAACTCTTTTAAAATATTATGAAATTTCAAAGACCATCCAATTTTTTCTAGATTTGACAAAAAAAACTTCCTTCCATGCTTTAAGAAATATTACAAAATTTTCTTTTTAACCCAAAAACACCTTTAATTAATCTTTTAGAGATAGTCATATTAAAAAAAAAAAAACAACAAAGAAAGAATATATATAAAAAAGTATGGTTTTTTTGAGTTGATGAACAATATTATTTCAGCTATTTAATTTCAATTAAATTTGGTTTCGAATATTCTCTCTCTAATTTTTAATTTTTTTTATCTATTTATCTTAATACCAATCAAGCACAATTGTGGTATATAAGGAGATTTCTGTCGAATATTGAAAGTTTTGAATGATATTTATAATTTTATTTTATTTTAAGAGGATTATTGTAATTTACTGAAAAGAAAACAGGGAGGAAAAAGAAGGGCTTATCCAGACTTCGTCTAAATGTTAATCCATAAGCACAAGATCATCCATTTTGTGAAAAATCTCCCGCATATGGATAGAAGTATAAGCATATATTCTTTTGTTTAAAAAAAATCAGAAAGCACAAATTCTTCAGTGACAATTTTCACTTTTCTGCTTAAGAATTAGTGGCACGTTCAAATCGAATCTACTTCATTCAGAACATAGAAAAACTACAAGTCACATCACATGATGTTGACCTACTTCAAAGTGCCCAAACAAGATGAAACTCATTTCAAAGGGAAGGCTTGTTCGAATCGAATCTTTGTAGTGTTTGGAAAACATGGTTAGAATTATTTTATTTTTTAATTTTGATTTTTTTAATTTAAAATCATTTTAATGTGTTGATGTTAAAAATAATTTTTTAAAAATAAAAAAAATATTATTTTAATATATTTCTAAATAAAAATCACTTTAATTTGAAACCATCACTATACTTCCAAATTAACATGCGGATCATCATCGAAGTATACTTTAGAAATGTAACTAATCTAAAGCTATAAAGTACGTAGATGTAATTTAAGCCCCGAAAACAATAGAGGATCTGTGCTTCTTGGCAGTTCAAGATAATCGATAACTGAACTGACTCAAAGGAATCGATGCCTTTAATTATTACCTTTAGATCCAAGAAGAAATATTACAACATTAGATATTATTACCTTGGTGGACCAAAGTATCTCAAGTTCGAACCTAAATTTGTCTTCGCCTTCTACATGGAATATGATGCCATTACATTAAAGTGGGTTTTTAAGATTAACAACTTACTTAACTTTCGTAGGAATTGGGTCTTTAATTATATATTGATGAAGCATATCGAAGTCATAATTAGCAGCAGAAAGAAAAATTCTCTGTAAAGCTAAAACCACGCCTGGTCTCTCTAGTTTTATACATTTATCCTTGAAAGGGCCTGTCTGCTGGCAACCACTCCTAAACACCACGTTAGAGCATGCCTAACCATCTTCATTTTAGGCAAAGGTGTTTGATATGCTCTTCGGTTGGAAAACATTAGTGAAAGCCAGGGTTATGTCTTAAGATGGGTAAAATCCCTTTTAAAAGTACAACGAGGACTAATTCAACCACCCCAACACGGTCAGTCAGTGAAGGTGGAAGTAATCATGACTACCCCCATTGAAAAGAAAAGAAAAGAAGACGAAAAGGGAAGACTGAAAGCAAGGTGGGCACAATTGAAGATCATGATCAATTCATCAATTAAGTAATGTTTCTGATAAGAAAAACTAAAGTGACTTTTCCTTGAGAGATTATCACATAATTCTGTAATGATTGGTGGTAATATCCACTGGAAATCTGTAATTGCTTCACAGAGAGCATAATCATCGATGAGAGTGGGGAAAATAGTTGATTGAACCTTCTCATTCCATAGCCTTCCTTTCAAGAATCATGTTCGTCATGTCTTAATTGATTGAAAAGAGTTGCCTAGCAACAACAGAAAGAGGCTTGACAAGTCTAAATTGACAGTTTAACGACCGCCTATGCTTCTTCTTGATCATAACAAACGTCTTTATAACAAAAGGGTAGGCCGACATTTCATTTGGGGTTCTCGATAATTGCTTGATGAATTGCAAGGCTTTACCTAGAAAAGCCAAAATGAACGTGCCCTTTGCCGAGGATCAACCATTTATATGCTATGACGAGCGAACAGGGGTAGCTCGCTCATAATTGCAATAATAATTTTTAATAGAAATAAACACAAAAATCTTTAGAATAAACTTGTTTTCTTCTGGGATATTAACACAATACAGCTCCGTCAAAACTACTAGAATTACAAAGAGGGAAAAGGAAAAGGAAAACACAAAAATCAGAAATTCTTAGGATTTATTCCTCTCTCTAACATTGTTTCCCAATTTCTGCAGTACTGGAGCTCTGATTTTGAACAACAACTGACATGGACTCTTGTCGACGAAACCTTAAATGCCTTGCAATGAACTCGTCAATGGCACGGTGAAATTCCTCATCGCTCAACCCATCCTCTCTGCAAAACAAATTCTCCTCTCTTGACTCCAACTTCTCTGTCTCCGATCTCCGCAGCTGCTTCTTCTCCTTCACATAATTCTTCCTCCCCATCTCCTCCGACTTCGTCCTCCGAATTTTCAAATTTTCACGGTCAGAATCCGGGTCTGCATACATGTTCGCTTCAGGATCGTGATCTTCGTTCTCATTTTCACGCGTGCTAGTAAAAGCGTTCTCTTCGGAGATGATGATGTGTTTTTCTTGGAACACTACTTCCTCCACTTTCTTTGTTGTCCCAGTCGCTGTCGCTGTCGCAGCGTGAGACAACAATACGTTAGGATTCTGTGAGAGAAATGGCTTTGGACAGTTGCGATTGTTGCCAGTGTTTTTTATTAACTCCTCGTGCAGTTGAGTATCAGCATTGTCTGCGCCGTAATTCTCGCCGGAGAATCTGCCGGATTTTGCTATCAAAGTAGCAATTATCCCGTTAGAAAGCAAGAAAACGAAGAGGGGGCTAGCTACTATGCCGGCTAGTCGCCGGAAAAACTCCCCGGAAATCTTGATAGCAAATGGAAGCTTATTAAAGATCCATGAGAGGAGGATTATAGCAAGACAGAATTCTAGTAAACGAAACAATTTTGTTAAGGTTTGTAAACGGTTGTATTTTAGTATTGCATTAGCTTTCTCGACTTTTACACTGTCAAAATTGGAGAAATCCATTTCTTGATTTCACAAAGAGAGTGAAAGATTGGCCTCAAGAAAAAGAAGAAGAAAGATTGTACTAAAAACGGGTTTTCACGGAAAGGAAATTTTTTGTTGAAGAGGAGCCGCGAGTGAAATACAGAAGGGACAGAGGAGCCCGAAAGCGAGAGGATTTGTGTTTTTTTTTTTTTCTTCAATTACTTCAGCTTAGGAGAGAGCTGAACCTTCGTTAGAATGGACAGATGTTTGCCTTTTATAATTGCATACAAGGGGAACAGGGGGTCGCACACAGATCATTAGCCTTTCCAAGGACAAAAAAAATTAAATATATATATTTCATTCTTTATTAATGGGGATTTGTTTAAATCAAAGTGTTTAAGAGTCCTAATCAGAGGGTGACCCGATTTCAGACAGGCGTGGATTATTGCTGATAAGTGGTGTCCGAATGACATGCCACGTGGACTATTTTATATTTTTTTTCCTTTTCTTTAGCTGTGGAGTCTGTCTTTTTAGCTGATATATATATACACACACACACATACACACTTTCATTTTATTTATTTTATTGTTTTTGTTGCTAGGGTGAAGTTACTAGTAGTTGTGGCCTGTGGGATGCTGGAAAATTTCAAAGGTAAATAGTCCTTCGAGCATCTGAGTCTCATTCATGTGTATTTTGCATGAACAGTCCGAATTTAGACACTGAAGTTCGGAAGGAAATGAAGCACGACCCTTTTTGTTGTGTTATTAGAGCTTGATGCCCTATTCATTGAATAAAATTAGAAGGCAAGGCATTAGTAACCAGTGATGTATCTTAAGCCTCTCACCAAGAACATTTAAACTCAAATCTTTTCACTTGCTACGTGCTAAAACAACTAAGTCCTGTGATTTGACATGAATAAACAAAGCATGTGTGGTCTATGTCACCCAGCATCTACAAGGAACATACCCTCTTTTTTTCTTTTTCTAAAAAAAAAAGAAAGATTACCGAGAGTAAATAATGTGCGTCTGCATTTGATAAGATGCAGTTGAGGGTTTTCACGTGAGCTGTGTGTCTTTCGTATATTTTGCTTACCACATTGTTAGTGGTCCATCTCTTTTTGATCGATTCAACATTATTTCCATACACACGGTTGTTCTTACTGTTGCCAATTCACACGGTTGTTCTTGATAGGGGCAGTGAATAGTAGTGAACTAAGGATAATTCACTCCTTTGTTTTAGTCAAGAATAATAAGAAGCAGCCTTCAAAGCGAGCAAGCATGCAGGCAGGCAGGCATCTTGCGTGCCCAAAGACTTGGCATCACGTGGTTCTGAAACCCAGAGTACGGTGAAGTTTTGACAGGGTTAAAATAGTATCTTATAGCCCCTAGGCCTAGTTACCTGGTCAAGTAATCGTAAATAAATGAATGAAGTAGCAATTTTAAATTTTCCCTACTCAGAAACAGGACGTGTTTTTGCAGCAAGGGCGGGGAAGGAGAGCTTGGGTTTGCCCAAATTTATTCACGAGGCTGTGATTGTGAACTGCTTCATAAATATATATTGGCTTAAAAACTGGATTCAGAAATCATTCTACTGACAATCTTGATTGTGGCAGCTATGAATTTAGACCATTGTGATGTGTATTGCTATTGCACTACCTTCGCAATCTATTTGTTGCCAAGACTGTCAGCGGGTGAGAGAATTTTTTATATATTTATTAGCAACCCTTAGCAACCGCACTGGCGGTTGCAATTTTGCTTCGCTGCTGCAAATATATTGATCATGTACAGGTTTTTGTTCTAAATCTGTTGGCAAACTGTTGGCAGGAGGGAGACAATTTTTTTATTTGCCACCCTTTAGCAACCGCTATAAGTGCATGGTTGCAAGTGGAGCTGCTGCAAACTTTCTGGTTGCAAGTTGCGACAGCTTAGCAGGAGGTCACGCGCGGATGGTAAATTTTTAAAAGTTACCAGCATCTGCCCGCACTCTCTCCTTCTTCTTCTTCCTTTTCTTTTCCTTCATCTAGTCCCCAACTGTGCTCTTGAAGTAATTGAAAATCAAAGGCGACTTTCCTTTTCATATTATTACATATCATACAAAAATACAAGTGTGTATATAGAGGATTGCCGCCAGTTATTCATTCAATCTCTAGGATAAAATATTTTATAGGATATGTATTCATGAGCTCCTAGAATTATGCTAATATCCTTTTCCACCACCACTAATCTAGGCAACTAATACTGATAAAGAATATCTTCCAATACGAGCCCCTCAAGCTGGATCTAGAAGGTTAATGGATGCAAGCTTGCTCATTAGTCGATGAAACTTAGTAGATAACAGAACTTTATTGAATAGATATGTTAGCTGGTCATTTATACACACATAATGAGTAGCAATAAGCTTAAATTGGACTTGCTGATGAATATAGTGACAATCAACTTCAATGTACTTCGTTCATTTATAAAATATGAGATTAGAAGCAATGTGCATGACAACTTGATTATCACAAAAAACTATCATTGGAGTAATGCATGAACAACCTAGACTAGCAAGAAGACCTTTAAGCCATACGAGCTCACATGTTGTTGAAGCTATAACTCGATATTCAACTTCGAAGCAAGAGCGAGTTACCACTTATTGTTTTTTACTTTTCTACAAAACTAGATTACTACCAGCAAATATATAATAATTAGTAGTTGATCGACAATTAAGTGCATTTTCGGTCCAATTAGAATTGGAATACCCTATAATGTTAGTATGACCTTTATTATTCATAATTATGCCAAGACCAGTAATGCCTTTAAATAATGCAAATTGTGTTTCACAATTCCTGGATATTTAATGGTTGGAGCATGCATGTGTTGACTGACAAGACTAACTGCAAATGTAATGTCAAGACGTGTGATAGTCAAATAGATAAGCTTTTCAACAATCTTCTGATAGTAACTAGGGGAATCAAGAGTTTTTTCCAAAGAATTCAGCTTCAATTTCCTATCTAATGGAGTAGCAACAAGTTTATAGTGTAGCACATCAGCATCTTAAAGCAAATCCACAATGTATTTATGTTGATTTAGAAATAACCCTTTGCTGGAAGTTGTCATTTCAATTCCAAAAAAGTATTTCAAGTGACTGAGATCCTTGATTGGAAATAGATGCTGGAGATTCTACTTCAATTGAGAAATATAATCACTATTTTTACTAGAAACAATGAGATCATCAACATAGATAAGTGTCACGACCCGAATCCCGGGTCCATGACCGGCAACGCAGGGGCGGTGCCGGAAGGACACCCCGCCCGCGCTAAGCCTCAAAACA
>Ga0325411_1003782_pt1 | contig 17023 bp, 10 predicted proteins | sample PopdelMetagenome_13_FD_206181 | JGI IMG/M metagenome (GOLD analysis project Ga0325411, IMG submission 206181) | Populus deltoides microbial communities from Bellville, Georgia, United States - Xylem-PdIQD-R4 | ecosystem: Host-associated > Plants > Phyllosphere > Stem > Wood/Secondary xylem...
AGGTCCATGAACACTGCAGGTGCATTTGTTAACCTAAAGAACATTACTAAAAACTCGTAATGTCCATAACGAGTTCTAAACATGATCTTGATCACATCCAGTTCCTTAATTATTAATTGATAATACCTAGATCTCAGGTCTATTTTTAAAAATACCCTGGTTCCCTTGAGTTGATCAAAGATGTCATCTATCTATAGAAGCAGATATTTGTTTTTCATTGATGTTATGTTCAACTATCTATAATATATGTAGAGCCTAAAAATCTTGTCCTTTTTCTTCACAAATATCATTGAAACTCCCCAATGTGAATTATTTGGACGTATAAATTCCTTATCTAGTAATTTCTAAAGTTGAATCTTCAACTCAACTAATTCAGCCAGTGCCATTCTATATGGAGACTGGGTTATTGAGGACATATCGGGCAATACATCGATAGATACTTCCACCTCAATCTCTAATGGTACCCCTGATAACTCAAGTGGAAACACATCTGAAAACTCTCTAACTATAAGGAGATGTGCCAATTGGTTTTCTTTCTTCTTCAACTCTAATACATAAGTAAGATAGGCTTCACATCCCTTCTTCATCAACCTCCTTACAGTTATTGCTAAAATGATACAGTTTGGGATGATGTTTCTTTACCCTCTAAATATCACTCTCCTGTAATTTTTGAAAACAATCCATCTATGCCTATAGCTACTCAAGAAGTCCATACCTAAAATGACATCAAACTCATACAACTTTAATGGTAGCAAGTCCACTCTAATCTCACACCCTATTATATCAACCTTGACTCTTTTATACACACAATCAATACATACATTTTTCCTCAAATGAGTACTTATAGTAAACCCAATTTCTACTCTACATGGATTCTTTTCTAGTTTTCCAACAAGTGTATGTGCTTCAAGAAAAATGGGTAACCCCAAGATCAAATAATACATGCATAGACAAGAAATTTAACGATAAAATACCTACCACTACATTAGGGACTGCCCTAATCTCCTCCCATTTCATATAGAACACCCTACCTTGAGTCTTGACACCTTATACCCCTTCACTCTAAGCTTGAGGTCGGCCTCTACTATTGCTGGCCCCTGACCGTGCCACTTTGATTAGTTGATCCACAATTGTGACTTGCTGTTGACTCTGAGCTGGTGTTGGTAACCTTGAATAAACTCTGTTCTTCTAGGGTAGTTTCTTAAAATGACCATAACCTCCGCAATTCTAGCACCCTTAACTTAAATGTGGGCAATCTCATCATCTATGCTCCCCCCATAAATCTAACTCCATCCTGGCAACGTAGAACAATCCTTTGGATGCCTCCACCCACACTAAGCTCATAAAGGATAAGTGATCGTCTTCTACTCTAAAACCCCTCGAGTGAAACTACTTCTCGGGTTTAGTTGTCCCCTTGTCGACCCCACCTTAGTGCTCTAACTGTATCATGTGGTTTGCCCTCCTCTTTTTCTAAACTAGCGAAATTGCCCTTTATTCTTTTTCAGAGGTGGTGGCTTACCCACAGAATAGTCTATATCCTTCTGCTTCCCAAAACTAGGTTGACTCTGCTAGCCCTCTCTCATACACGCCTTTAGGGCCTCTACCATTTCTATAAGTTCTTTGGTTGTTTCAAATTTAAAAGCTATTAACCATTACCTTAATTTTTGTTGTAAACCATCTCGCAACTTCTCAATCCTATAATGCTCCATAGGAACATAGTGCAAGGCAAACATGAAGAGATCATAAAACCTCCATTCATAGTCCAAAACTATTATATCTCCCTACCCCTAATTTAGGAACTCCTATTTCTTTACCTTACAATGGTATGATGAATAAAATTATTGCTCAAACTGCAATCTAAAATTGGTCCACGACTAAGACCTTACTGGTCTCCTTGATCTCAAGGTATCCCACCAAGATCGTGCTCGATTAGGAAGCAAATAAACGACACAGTTCACCTGTAATCCCTCTGCTACTTGCATCTGATCCAAAATATCCTCGACTATGCAAAGCCATCAACTTATTATCTCCGCATTCGGTTCACCCAAAACGGGTTCACACCCTAACTCCCTTATACTTTTTACAATACGTACGAGTGTATCCATACTATCAGTTGGTGTTGTAACCATTAGCGCTATCTGCATTGTCGGACCCACCAAGGCAGTCGAGGCTGGTGCATTAGGCATCGCCTCCATCACTACTCTCACTTTCTAAGCTATAAATGTTGGGTCAACATGTAGCGCAGGAGCTACTTCTGTAGCTAAGGATACTACTCTCTGTCCCTACCAACCCAACTCCCTAGGTTGTGACACTCCAGCCTGTCTTGAATCAATGTCATCCTCTAATGCAAATGATTCCCTTAATCTTGTCTGACAAGACATTAATGGCATATTGGAAGCAGTATCCCTAAACGGATTCTATCTATGTCTCTCCTTGGTTCTTTCATGCTGAACCCATCTCCCTATAAGGGAATGATTTGACAATGCACATTTCCTCATGTGAACCATCCTGATACCAAAACAATTATTTGTTAAATTATCATTTAAATTATTGAACTCAGACCCGAGTTCTGATACCAACTTAAACACCCCAAAAAATTTAGTCATAATTTTATGATCATTTATTTGAAATTACCAATTTCAAAATAGTGCAATTTTTTTCTTAAATGTTTTTTAACAGTCTCCTTTGTATTTCTAATACCAAGTTATCGACTCAATAATTTCTCAACCTATAACATCATTAACAATGCATGTCTTATCCTACAGAATTTTCATAACTTCATCATAGCATTAGCTTCCAATATTTTTGTAGAATTAATATTTTGATATTACATGGAATACATATTTCAAGCTAATTAGTCCATGACATACATCATTTCTTTTAGAATAAAAATATGGTGAAGCAAGTATACAACAAGACTATAAGTCAACTTAATGAAGACAATTTTCTTGAATTGCATCATTCATAATTCAATAAGTTTTTTTTTTCTGCTTAGGATAGGTTTTTAATTGGGTTTTTACATGTATTGAGCATGCACCATCTGCTTTTCAAAATAAAATTTAAAAATTCAATATCAAAATATCAAAACACCCTTTATTACCCTGTAAGTTACAAATAAACTCGTGTGAAAGGACAAAAACACCCTTAAATGCACATCATATTTTTTTTAATCTTTTTTAAGGGAAGAAACTTATTTTAAATGTAGCCTAATAACAGAAAAATCAAAAGAATTCTTGGTCAACATCTCTATTTTTTTTTTATCCTTAAGGGCAAATAAATATTTTTATTGTTTTAAAGTTTATGAAAAGATGAAAACATCATCAGTCAACATTTCTAAATTTTGTTGACTTCAGGGGTAAAAATATAATTTTACCATGCAAAAAATTTGAAAAAGACTCAGATACCCCCAAACAATCTTTTAATGACCAATGAGCCATTTGAAAAGATCAAATTACCCTCAAAACCAAGGCCACGATTTTTTTCCACTCAGGGATAAAATAGTATTTTTTTTGTAGCAATTCATAGTAAAATATGTCTATTGCTATAATGAAAAGCCTACACACTATATATTTTGTTAAATGTAAAATATTGGCCTCCAATTTAGGAAAAAAAAGTATTACGATAAAGATTAAAAATGAAACAAAGAAACTAAATATATAATCTACTAGGCAGTGCCATGTTAGGCCACGAATATGTATTTTTTCCTCTAAAAAACATGTTTTGAAAAAAATAAGAAAACCAACTACTTGGGTTATAACACCAATCGAGTTTAATAAATTGGTTTTATTTTAATTAGACGATAAAAAATAAGTAAAAATATTAAATAATCAAGTTTTTGTTTTTTTTTTAAAAAAAGTTCACATTAAGTTGAGAAAAAAAAACTTTGGAAGAACAAAATTAGATTAAAAAAAGGAAAAAAAACTACCCAAGTCAAACCGAAGTAGCGTGATATACATCTAACCTAGGTAATAAAAGACGAGCCAACCTGAGTTAACCTGTAAAACTTGTGGTCTAAGTTATAAGATTAGGACAACACGGTAGAAATTTTTTGAAGAAAACCACAAAGGGAATTTTTAATAAAAAAATCAATGTCTAACAATGAAATCGAAAAAGGAAGATAAGTAAAAAATGGATGTAGACACGTGTTAACTTTTCAAACATGTAACTCGGTTTATTATACCTAAAGCATCACACAAGGAAAAACCACAAAGTCCAATTCCCAGTAAATCAGACGTTGAAGAATGAAATTGAAAAAAATTAATTATACAAAGGATAAAAAAATAGTAATTAAAAGAATGAGAATTAAATTCAAAATAACAAATAAATTAGAGGGCAAATAATTTTTTTTGAATGAATGGTTAAACTGAAAAGAAAAATAACTTTAACAAAAATAAAAAAAAATAAAAAGAGAATAAGGACCAAATTGACCAAAAAATAATATTGATGTGAGCCCTGTGCATATAAAGATTCAGAAACCCATAGTCAAATCAACCTTTTCCAAAAAAAGTTATAATTGAGATTGACATAACAATAACATATACCAGAACATCAAGACTATAGAAACCGAATCCTCACCAAACATCTATGAAGATACACTAATGAGAAGTATAGAAAACACCACGAAACTTGGTTAATTCTTCAATGAGTCAGAGTAATTCAATTAAGATTAAAAATATAAAAATCCTCTCACAAACGCATAATAAGTTGTTTTGAAATCAAAGTCAGTAAAAAAACTAAAAGCAAGCTAAATAACTCTATTTATAATAGGTAAAAATATTTTGAATAAGGTAGAAAAAATAATAAAAGAGTTCTAAATAAAATATGAATAAAAATCCTAAATCAACTACGAAACTACAAATCTTGCATGGTAGCTTTTAGATCCTATCATAAAGACTGCATGATGTCTGATCACTATGAAATTTTAATTGTATAAAAGAACATTCTTATAAAATCTTTTGGAAAAACTTCAGTTCGATCTAACTGTCGAATTGAAAGTTATGCTTGCTAGTGTAAAATTTTTTATTAGAAAAAATAAGGCCAAAACTATCTCTAATGCTGAAATTAATTAGGTCAAATAAGGTTTAATCATATATTAAATTAAATAAGGTCTAATCATCACTTATAAAGTTGTAGCTTTCTTGAAATTCACCTTGACCCAAGTACTTTAAATAAGTCTATTGAATACGTCTTTAAGCTTATTTGCTATTTACCTTGTATTTGGCCCAATTGGAACTTCTAGTAGATCCTTTCATGTAGTTTGGATTGCTTTCTCTCCTCTCTTCTTAAAAGGATCTAACCTTGAATCTTCACCTACATCAAACAAAGAGATATCAGAGACATTAGAAATAGCACTAACACCATACTCACCTGGTAGATTCACTTTGTAGGCATTGTCATTAATTATTTCAAGGATTTGGGATGGACCATCTCCTCTCGTCATCAAACTTAAACCTCCTAAGTTGAGGAAATCTTTCCTTAAGCATATGCACCTAAACTCAATCACCTGATTCAAAGATAACTTTTTTATGCCTTTATTAACTTTGAATGAATATTGCTTATTTTTTTATGTATTTGTTGTGTACACTCTCATGAAGAGCCTTCTTTACATGTTCTTCTCTATTACCATCAAGACTAACTCTTTCATAAACAAGTAAAGGAATCAAATCCAAAGGAGTTAAGGGATTAAAGTTATAGATAATTTTAAAAGGTGAATAATCAGTAGTAAAATGCACACTCCTATTATATGAAAATTCAACAAATGACAAACAATCTTCTCAATCCTTTCATCAACATAATGCTCACTTCCAAGAAGGATTGGAGTATTTAAAGGCTAACATGGCCCGCCTCACTAGCTTACTCAAGCAAGCACTTAGTTTCTATCTATATTATAGATGAGATCCCTACAAGAGCTTTTGTAAGGAGGCTGGCCGAAAGAAAAGTGTACCAAAATTGAAAGATGGAGCCTACTCCTATTGTGTTTAAAAAGTAATTGCCTTTGTTTGATCATATCTGCAAAATTGTTTTGACTTTATAATGTTTCAACCTGTTTTAGTCCTATCAGCAATTTGCCTCGTAATGCCATAAGATTTTCTTTGTTAAATAAGCACTTTTTTTTAATGATATCATGCATTTTCCTATGACTGTCTTCATTCTTTTATTCCATACCTACATGAGCACAACTTACACTTTCATGAATTTTGAAATTGAAGTTTGGCCAAGAATGTTTGGGTGTGTTTTCCTTTTTTCTTCAAAAACTATGCATGATCTCATGTTTTCTCAAGGTTTCTAGAAAAATCAAAGTTTTGGTACAAAAACAAAAACCAGATTGATGTTTGTTCTAACAAACAAGTTCTAAAAATTCAAGTGACCTCCTAGAAAAGTGACCATATACTTAGAAAAACTTGAAGAACAACCCAATCACCATGAGATGACTTCAAAGCTAAATTTTAGCTGAATGAATAATGAGAAACCATTTTGCATGTTCGCATGAAAGAAGCAAGGCTTAATGATCCTAAATAAATGTATTTGAAATGAGAAAGGGTCATCTTTGATAATCCTTTTACAAGGCTAAATATATCATTTGCAAGAGTTTATATGTTTTTTTTTTATATATATATATAGAAAATAACTTTGATTAAGATCACACCTCACACTAGGGGCAAGTGTGAGAATCTAATAAAAGTAATCCAAATATGCAGAATAATCATCAATGATTAAAGGTGCCTAAACAAAGCTGGGGGGCATAAAAGAATCCAAAGAGTCTAGAAGGTCTAAGCATACCACAAAAAACTAATATGATGATGATACTCAAAACTAAATGAAGAAAAAAAATAAAAAGCCCAGCCCGACACAAGGGGAAACGATGGACCATTTTACAAGTTAAAGGTCTAGAAATCAATGGACCAAAAGGAGGTCAAGAAACAAGCACTAGTGATTCTTGGTTATGAAATTCCTTAAACACCTTTTCAGCCTAAAAGTATATTTTTTCTTCATAACCAAAAGCCAAAGCCAATGATAGGTACCCAACCAACCCTTTCTGATCAAAGACAAGCAATCTGGATCGGTAGGCAATGTTTTCCCATGAGAAATAAGCTTAATTATTCATATAAATAAAATCAATGCTTTGAAGACTGGTTCTCTGAAACCCTCAAATTAAAGCTTGAACCACTCTGGCCATTAAAACATCATTTTACACTTTTACCAAAACAACAAAACAAAGACTTTCAAACTTGCCCATATAAATCACTTGATTTTTTTTTTGAACAAGTTTGTTTGAAATTGACATCAAAATGGTCTTTATATTTGGAATGGCTTTGAAATTCCAGAAAATTTTCCATGAAAACAACCCTTATAAATAAATCTTATTCCACATAGCATCATCATTAAAGAAAAACTCGAAACTTTGAACACTTGGGGGCATGATCAGGCCGGGGGGCAATCCAAAAAACACATAATAAGGATAACTCCATGATTTCTTTTTTAAGAAAATAGAAATGTAAGGCAGAGCTGGTGACCTTTGAGATAAAGGTTTTTATGCAAAGAAGTATGCAAATATAATGTCCTTCCTAGAGGTGAAGATCACAAGTTGTGATTTGAGTAAGCGAAAGTGAAAAAGTCATTGAAGCTTACTACAGAGACTCAAACTTTTAAGAAGAGGGAAAATCCATGAAGAAAAGGGACTTATATTTTTTAGGTAAGTATACACGCATATCTCTATGAAGAAAGGGGACTTATATTTCATTTCCCTTAGTGTGTGCTTTTAAGCCCTCATCCATCAGATAATGCATTTTCTAACCCTATTTTTTTTTTTAGTGCGCTTTCTAGCCCTTGTCTACCAAATAGTGCATTTTCTAGCTCTATCCCTTCTATTCTTGAATGCATTTTTGAGCCCCTAACCATCAGATAGAGCGTTTTATAACCCTATCTCTTTCCGAGTGCACTTTTTAGCCCTCGTCTACCATATAATGCACTTTCTAGCCCTATCTCTTTGAGTGCGTCTTTGAACCCTCATTTCTCTGATAGTGTATTTTCTATCCCTATCTTCTTTTCCTATGAGTGCGCTTTTGAGCCCTTATTTCTCATATAATGTATTTTTTAGCCCTATCTCGTTTTGTCTTTATGTCTTCATCCTAGATGGTGCGCTTTCTAGCCCTATCTCTTTTTCTTCTGAATATGCTTTTGAGCCCTCATTTCAAACACTTTTAGAAGGATTAACCATTGCTTGATCTGGTGAATCTGTTATCTCTTATTCCTTTTTCTTCTTTACAAAGCTTATTATCTAAAGTCTCTTACGAGACTTTCTATCGTAAGCATTGTAAAGAAGGGGCAACAGTCATAACCTATTTTTTGGATTATTCCCTCAAAATTTACCTTTTTTCTTTTAAAATAAAAATAAAATAATAATAGCAAGAAGAGTAATGATTTGGTAAAAGTAGACTAAGAAAGATTTCAAATGTATAAAAGAATCAAACTATAATTTTGGATGGAATTAAGAGCTTAATCGTACCCCATTGAACCTAAGACTGAATAGACAATGCATATTCAAAGTCAAATTAAATGATTATTGGACAAATCTGCATAAAAATTAAGTCCAAGGACATAATTAGACTTTTAATATGCTAATTTGATTTAATCATGAGCCAAATTAAAATTTTAATTATATTTAAGAATTATTGGGGTCACATTAAAGGATTTAATTAAGTGCAATAACTTAATTATACTTCAAATGGGTTAAATTAATTTTAATAGGGACTTAACTAGTTGAGAGCCCAATTTTGTCTTAATTGAGAAGATTGAAATTTTAGAGGACCAAACCTAATTTTTACAAAGTCAATTGATTAAAATTAGGGGTTAAATTGAAGAAATTTACAGCTAATGAACTTTTTAGAAAAGGCGTCGAATTCTAGGCACTTAATTTGATTGAAGACAGAAGTGAAATTGAAGAAAATTGAAAGTTTGATGGTTAATTGAGGGTCAATTTGCATAAATCCAAAGCTAAAGATCACAATGAAAAAGGCGCTAAAATTTGAGGCTCATATTGAAATTTGACGAGGGCAAAATTACATTAAATCAAAAGTTTGGGATAAATTAGGGGATGCAATTGAAAATAATTAAAACCCGGAGGACTAAATTGAACTTTGGCCAAATCCCTAAATTAAAATCCTAAAGTCAAAACAACGCCATTTTGAAAGAAAAAGAAAACAACCAGACAACGCCCAATACACCCATAGTAGGTCTCGCCGACCGACTACCCTACTGCCACCACGGCGTCGCCCCAAAGTGGTCAATCCCATCAGCTTTTAGCAGCTAATTTTTGCATTTCATGATTGTACCTTTGAGCCAATAATTAGGATCTTTCCCAGTTGAATCAAATGCCAAGATTTGTCCCCAATAAAAATAAAATTTCCCTTTTCCACCCCATATAAATAGAGGTGGATTCTAGGCATTGAAAAACAAGAAATCATAGGCCAAAGTCGGAGACAAACCAGCCCCCTGGTTCTTATTTCTGCTAGTCTTCTTCAACCTCTTTCCTCTCTTTTTTTTCCACAACTAGCTACACACTAGACTTCCCAGCATCACCAGGAACACCACTAGCAGCTTTTCTCCTCTGGCCAAGTAAGCCTTCATCTTTTTTTTTTTTTTTAAAACCCGCCCTCGCCCCCGGGTAGCCATTTGCATGCATAATGAATTCTGCATGCAAATGGCAAGGTGTAATTAATAAGAGAGAGGTTGGGCCTTCTATCGACCCAACATGATCAAATTAGGCTTGGGCTCTAGGCCCAGCCCAACGTTTTAAAAAAAGAGAGGTTAGGCCTTTTATCAGCCCAACCTGACTAAGTCGGGTTGGACCCATTTCTAACCCAAGAAAAAAAAGGTTTGTTGGGCCATCAGTCGGCCCAACCTAACCGAGTCTGGCCTAGATAGCTGGGCTAGGTCCAACCTACTTAACAAATAAATAATATAATAATATTAAAATTATATATATTTTTAAAAAATCAAATTTTTTAAAAGGCATTTTAAAAATATTTAGGGGTCCCTAGCATGTTTTTCCAACTATTTTGCATAATATCAGGTTGTATACTTATACTGTAACATACAAACTCGATATTAAAAATACCTAGTTTTCTTTTTAGACTTCAAAAAAGAATTTGCATATTTTCTAAAGAGAGATAAAATCGTTTTTATTATGTTTTAAAAAAATGTAAAATGGATATCATAACTAGTTTATGATTATTCATTAGGGTTTGCCAAAATACAACAAATATCATTATAATTTACTTGTCATTCAAAATGCTAGGACTTAGCTATATCCAAGAAATAAATAAGTTTGGTGCTTACAATAGCTAAGATTTAACCCAATAAGATAGAGACTTTCTTACGAATAGAGATCTGCCTTAAAACTTAGACAAGACTAATAGACATAAATGTGACTTAGAGTAACAATCAAACAACAATGCAATTTACCTTAGGTATGGTGCACTAGGGGTGATGCATCTTTTCTTTACACAACTAGTCCCTTACCCAGACTCTTGCAAACCATTAGGTTTTCTAGTAACTATAATACTAGATGACGACTCTTGACTTCATAATCGTAATTTTATGATTAAACTCAAAATCTCTTTTTAACACATTCAAGAGACAGATCTGCCACTCAACATTGTGCACATCACAACACACAACATCAAAAAAGGGTATGCTAAAAACTAGAATACAAGAATAAATTCACACACATATCAACACCAACATAGAAAATAAAAATAAAAAATGAATACTCATAACTAATATTTACAATAAAAAATAATGGTTTTACAAATATTTAAAATTATAAATCTAAAAAAAAGGCAATGTTGTTACCATTGGTGACTTTGCTTCTTGATGGCAATCAGCTAGATAGTTGGAATAGTAGCTCGAAAGAGTATTGTCGAAGCCACCCTCGAACCCATATGTCTATATTCTTAAAAGAAAAGAAGAAGTACTTTTATTATTATTTGTTATTTGAAAAATAAAGAGTCGCATATGAATTGCTTTCATTATTCATTAGGCAACAATCTCCAAGAAAAAACCTATAAATGGTTCATTTATCTTGGGATGGCTTGTGAATAATAAAAAATAATTAACACATCATAAAGTTATAAAGTTATGAGGAAATATGTGATATTTTTAATACGATAAAATCATGTATTAAATAATTTTATTATTCATCAATCAACATCCAAGGACAACGCCTAGTAACAATTCATTTATCTCATATGGATTTGTGAATAATAAAATTATTAATACATGAAAACTTGTAAGAAAGAGTATTTTAAAGACATTTTAAATACAATGATGTAATGTATTAAGCAATTTCATTACTCATCAGTCAACACTCTAAGACAATGCCTAGTAATAGTTTATTTATTCTTTGTGGATTTGTGAATAATAAAACTATTAATACACAATAACATTGAGAGGAAAAAATAATTTAAATATAATAATGTAATATATTAATCGATTTAATTACCTAACAATCAACACACGAGGACATTGCTTAATGATGGTTTATTTATTCTCTGTGGGTTTATGAATAATAATACCATTAATACCATAGTTTTGAAATCCGGCCTAGCCCGGCGAGTCGATCTGGGACCCGGCGGACCTGGATCTGGGGCCGGGTCGGGCCAGGTCTAAGCAAAAAATAGCCGGGGAATTGGCCCGGTGAGACCCGGCAGGTTGACCTGGCACCCGGCAGACCCGGGTAAACCCGGCTGAGACCCGACTTTATTTTATATGTGTGTGTGTGTGTGAATGAAACGACGTCGTTTTAGCCTTTTACAGTTCAAAGGCCAAAACGAGAAGAATTGTCAATTGAACGAACAGAACTGCAGAAGACCTAATTAATTTCAAACCTAATTAAAGAAATCTTCAAACTCATTTCAGTCGCGAAGAAGAGCAGAGGAGCAAAAGACTCTTGAATATGTGAATAAGATTAGATGAGCTATAATTACTTGTTTCTTTCTTCTTTCGTTCTCTCTTTTCTTTCTTCTGTGCCGCTGTTTCAAATCCTTGATCACTATTTATTTTGAACTTGCAGCTCTTTACTATAACAGTGGCATCAATTCTTCCCTATTCTCACACCCACATGTATGTTTCTCTGTTCTTTTCTTTTCTGCAACTTGATAAATCTTATGTCTCATTGTTATTTCTGCAACTTAATAAAGGATTAATTTTTCTTGATTTATTTCTTCGTAAGTTTCATTTTAGTTAACTATCTCATTTATCTTCTTTATGTTCGTTTGAATTGCTTGACAAAGAAGATGACTTGGTAGTGCAACTGTGCAAGCTTTTTTGTTCTGCTGCTTCTGCAATCCCAAATTCTTGATAGTTTTTGTGTGTTTTTTTTAACAGCTCATGCATGAAATTAGCTAACTGATGTTATCAACTTTATTAGCAATAAGGAGGAATGAATATTAACAGTAAATTAGTTAGTTGATGTTATCAATTTTTGCTGGAGTTACTGTGAAACCTATATTTTTATTTAAGCTAGTTGTGCTTAGTTTTTATGGATTGATTTGTTTGCCATCCAGTGTTTAACATCCTTCAACCTTCAGGATCATTTACTGTCATTTTAGTTGATTTTAGTTGACTAATGATTTAACCTTCAGGCTCATCCAGTGTTTGGTTTTTTTTGTTGGCTTGCATTTATGTTGTGGATCTTGTTAGTAATCTAGTATCAGACTTTCTTTTCCCTCTGTCTAGTATCCTTGCAAGGTTCCATTAGGAAACAAAATTTTCTTAAGATAAGAAAAGAATCTCAAAAAAAAAAAATATTGAAGTTATTTATTCATTAGTCATTGTTAATCTAATGAATGGATTGAAAAGTGTTTTGCTGCTCAGTCTGAATATATAATGAAAGTATATGATTTGGCTTGAAATTATATTCCCTCTTATAAATTATATCAGGTCCTTAAAATGTCATCACATGATGGTAGTACTCCAAATAGTGATCCTTCAACGGCCCAATCATCTCAACTTTCAATTTCCATGTCAAGTGGTAGTAGAGGAAGAACAGATTTGGCATGGGGTCATTGTAGAAAGCTCCTGAACTTAGTGTTGGATATAAGAAAACTAAATTAGTATGTTTATATTGTGCTAAAGTATTTGCGGGTTGTGGCATTAATCGATTTAAGCAACATTTAGCTGGAGCTAAAGGACAAATTGAATAATGTCGCAAATGTCCTCCTGATGTTCGACATCAAATGCTTTTTAATATTAAAGGAAATGCTGAAACAAAAAAAAAAGAGTTAGAGAAATGCAAGCAGATTTCAATCCATTTAATGCACAACAAAGGGAGCATGAAGAGATGATGATTAGGCAATTAGAAGATGATGATGGTGGTGATGAGGATGATGAGGATGTCAATACTAAAAAGCATATGTTACCACCGAAGGTTGTAAAAAAGAAAAAGATTCAAAGCACCAGCACTGTAAAACAATCGACTACAAGTTATGGAAAGCAGAATAAATCTGCAACTTTAGGGACATATTTCATGCCAAGAACAACTCTTGGTGCTCAAAAGTCTCTTCAGAATTGTTGGCAAAGGAAGAAAGCAGTTGAACGGTGTGATCTTGCTTTAGTGAAGTGGATGATTGATGCATATGTGCCATTTAATGCTGTTAACTCTGTGTATTATCAGCATGTCATAGATGTTGTAACAGCCATGGGTCCTGGTTATAAAGGATAAAACTTGCATGTTATTCATGGTTATTACTTGGCAAAAACAGTTGATGAAGTGAAGATTTATGTTGAGAGTTATCGAGAGATTTGGAAAAAGACTGATTACATATTAATGGTTGATGGATAGACAAATCAGAAGAGGAGGGCTTTAATTAACTTCTTTGTATATTGTCCTAAAGGAACAATTTTTTTGAAAACTGTGGATGTATCAGATGTCTCAAAGACTGCTAGATTGTTGCATCAGCTGTTTAGAGAGATTGTTTTGTATGTTGGGGTAGAAAACATTGTGCATATGGTGACTGATAATGCTGCAAATTATGTTGTTGCTGGCAAGTTATTAATGGAAGAATTTCCTTCAATATTTTGGTCTCTTTGTGCTGCTCATTGCATCAACCTTATACTCCAGGACATTGGTAAATTGTAGTCAGTTTGTTCTGTTGTTAAGCATGCTTCTGGTATCACAAAGTACATTTATAATAATTGTTATCCATTGTATTTGATGAGGAAGTTCACTAGAGGAAAATAAATACTTCGTCCAGCTTCTACTCGTTTTGCTACCAATTTTATTGCATTGCAAAGCATTTTAGCTCATAAAGATGAGTTGAGAGCTATGGTGACATTTAGGGAATGGGTCTCATCTGCTTATGCTAAAGATAGCAAAGAAAAAAAGTTTGTTGAGAGTGTGTTAGACTCTTTGTTTTGGGAAGAATGTGTAATAATTGTGCGAATGAGTGAACCTTTAGTTCGAGTTCTACGAATAGTTGATAGTGATGATAGACCTTCGATGAGATATTTGTATGATGTTATTCATCATGCAAAAGAAAAAATGTTGAGGAGATTTCAAAATAGAAAGGCTAGAGTGAAACCTTTCATAGACATTATCAATAATCGGTGGGATGGACAACTATATAGAAATCTTTATACAGCGGCATTTTGGTTGAATCCTCGATTTCAATATGATGCAAATATAATGGATAAACATATAAGCATTATTTCTGGACTTCTAGATGTTCTTGAGAAGTATGCACGTGGAAATCTACCATTGTAAAGTAAGATTACAAACGAGATGAAGTTGTTTAGGAATGCTGAACATGACTTTGGTTGAGCGTTCGCAATAAATAATCGCACCCTTATGCCTTAAGGTATATAATTTTTATATTTAAAAATATTATTTGACATAGTCTTACACTCTTACTTATTATTTTTTTGTATAGATGAATGGTGGATGACATATAGAACCAGTGCTCCAAATCTACAACATTTGGCTATATGAGTGTTAAGTCAAACTTATAGTTCTTCGGGATGTGAGAGAAATTAGAGTATGTTTGAATATATTCACTCCAATAAGAGAAATAGATTGGAGCACCAAAGGCTTAATGACCTTGTTTACGTCCACTGCAATCTAAGATTGAAACAAAGTATATTTCTTTTCTCTAATTCCTTAAATATTATTTTATCTTATTTAGTAGCATTATTAATACTTATATTGTGTTTACCTGCACTTTTAATATATAGGAATTATTGGAAATGATGAAATTATGATCCAATTAATTTTGAGACAATTTATGACATTGAAAATTAGGTAGTAGAAGATAACCCGCCAATTTTGACAGCTAAAGAAGCAGAGAGTTTTCACCAAGCTCTATCAACAATGACCATACAAGATACTTTAGATGATGGTAATTAATGATTGATTATTTAGTGATAAATATTATTTAAAATAAAATATTGTTTAACACATAATATTTATTTGTTAATTGTGTTTGAAATGTAGATGTCAAAAATATTAATGAGATTGAAGATGATTGTGATGATGAAGTTTCAAAGGAGCATGCTGATGATTTATTAGGTATTGATGAGATTGTCTCAATTCCATCGACATTTGATTCAAATTTTGCTCCTATGAACACAGAAGAACTTAATGTATTCATTCAACAAAAGTGAATGTGTTGTTGATTTAGAATTTATGTTGTTGGATGTTTTGTTTTAAATATTTTAGAATTTATATTTGGTTTGTGTTTTGGATATTGAATTAAATTTATGTTGTTGGTTTAAAATTTAAATTTGATTTATATAAGTTGCATTGTAACTAGTTAGGTGTTTTCTATAAGTGTTATATTGAGTTTTTTTTTGTTGACCCGGGTCAACCCATCTGACCCGTGACCCGATCATTAGACCGGATCGACCACCAGGTCGAGTTTTAAAACTATGATTAATACACATCATCATAAGGAAAAATATCATGAAGACATTTTAAGTACAATAATGTAATGTTTTAAGTAATTTCATTACCCATCAATTAACACTTTAAAACAACACCTAATGACAGTTCATTTAGCCTATATAGGTTTATGAATAATAAAACTATTAATTCACAATAACATTACGTATTAACACACAACATAACAAGTTAAAAAACATAAAACTTACACTGAGATCTAACATTTACATCTCGAATAAACCTATTGCAACCTATTCTCCTAATCTCATTACAAGTTATTAATTTCAACCTTATTTTACATTGAAAAATAATTCTTTGACAGCTTCATACCTTCTGGATTTTCACACAATAATATAGACCCCAACACTTCAAATATTTTTTATAAAAATATATAAAAATTATTATAATAATAAAATAAGCAAGGAAAATTCTTTTTTTTACCCCTGGAATATACTAGAAACTGGCTAGAATTGTGACGATGCATGGTTTGCACACGTTGCCGGGTGGATGTGGATATGGCACGTAGATTCACCTCTGGTAAAGGTAGGCCTTCATTAGGGGGTGATTATTTTCAATTTGGTTTGATTTTTATTAAAAAAATAATCAAACTAAATTTTTTTTAAAAAAATTGAAACCGCTTCAAACCGACCGGTTTTGATTCGGTTTAGTTTTTAGAACAAAAACCGGTTCAAACCGGTTTGACTTGGTTTTTTTCGGGCTTGGCTCGGTTTTTTTTTTTGGTTCAATTCGATTTGGTTTTTTCAGTTTTAAGCTTATAAAACCAAACCGATCAGTTTTTTTAAAATTCTAATATTTTTTTTTCACGGTTTGATTTTTTCAATTATTTTTTTAATTTTCTCAATTTAATCAATTTTTTTATTTTTTTACTCCTCACTAACTTTTTTTTTTCTCATCTCTGACCCTACAGGAATATCTAGATTGGATGCGTCTCCTTATCTTTTTTTTTTTTTTTCTATATCGACAGTAACCCCACCATCACCACCTAGGGGAGGATATCAAACCAAGGAAAGGTCCAAATTATCTCTTCTAATTGGTTTTCTCTCTCTTCATGGGTGTTTGGCTGCC
>Ga0325411_1003786_pt1 | contig 17014 bp, 10 predicted proteins | sample PopdelMetagenome_13_FD_206181 | JGI IMG/M metagenome (GOLD analysis project Ga0325411, IMG submission 206181) | Populus deltoides microbial communities from Bellville, Georgia, United States - Xylem-PdIQD-R4 | ecosystem: Host-associated > Plants > Phyllosphere > Stem > Wood/Secondary xylem...
CTATCATAATGATCACCTGCTATTAGCATTATCTAGGCCTGTTCATGGTTCGGTTTCAACCACAAAAACCAACAGAATCAAGTAACTTAAATTTTTAAAAATTCAAACCGAAGCGGTTCGGTTTGGCTAAATTCAGTTTTTTTACTATAAAACTGGAAAATCTAATCATCCCATCAAGGAAGGAGACCTCTCCTAAATGAGCTTGTAAATTAACAAACTATAGAGAGAAAAAAAAAGAAAAACAAACCCTTAAATCTTGTCGTCGATTGATTTCAAGAGGAGGTTAAGAACTTCAACATGGTAGAACCAAAAACACATTCAAATCCCTGGCACATAAACCCTCATAAGACTATAACTAACACCACTGAGTACTGATCTCTGATTTCTACCCAGATCTTTTTTTATATATAAATTTAATCAAACAACTAGTATTCAAAAATCATAGCCATCGTCAAGCAACTATTGGGTTCTCATCAGAGAAAAAAAATCAGATAAGGAGCCCCTCTCTTTGCGATCAGCAAAATCATCATCACCATCAGGATCTCGAGCAGGATCAGACTTGTCCATGGTGGAATGAGCCTTGTCAAGGAAGGGTTTGAAAGCCATCTCAATAGCTTGCCACCCAAATGCAAGAGCCTCAAATACAACCACTGTCTATAGTTGAAAACTTGAAAGGGAAAAGAAAAATGATTTTTGAGGTGGAGAGGTGGTTTGAACAGTTTACACTGCAGTCTTTGCACTACAGTCTTTGCACAAACGACGGTTTTTTGTGAGGAAAAGGGAGTTTGTGAAGGCAAGGGAGAGGAGAGATTATGTTAGGTAGGGTTAGGTTAATTAACTATTTATATTCCTTGGCTGAGAGCGGGTTTTTTTGATTTTTTGGTTGGTCCGGTTCGGTTTGTCGGTTTTAGTTATAAAACCGACAAACCGAACCGGACCTGTTAAAATTTATGGTTTTAAAAATCGGTTTAATAGGTTTTTCATCTCGGTTCGGTTTTTTTGGTTAATTTTTCTTTAGTTTTTTCGATTTTCTCGGTTAATCGGTTTTTTTAAACACCCCTAGCATTATCATTACTTCACCCTCACCTTAATCGTCATTATTATAATCACCACCACTTCATTAAAATAACACATAATTATTATATTTTTGTTCCTATATTTTTTGTAAAAATATTTACTAGAGACATAAAAAGAATTTCCATGTAAACTGTTGTACATGAAACATTTATATGTAAAACATTTTTCATCTATGTATTTGGCACAAAACAAATGTACCCTTAAGCTTTAAGACCTGATAGAACCCAAGCATAAGGTACAAATCGAGTAAGGGGCAGATCGAAGACAGGCACCATAAAAAAAAAAATGAACATTATTGGAATTGAATAAAAAACAAATATGAATAGATTATTAATTTGAGCTATATTACGGGTGGAATTAAATTTTATAAGAGAGGAACGATTTAATAAAAAATAAATTTAATTTTAAATGATAAAATTAAAAACAAATATTAATTAAAAAAAACATATTCCAGTTAATAAAGATATGTGAGGAGGAATATAGTAAAATCCCTCGTGTGCTAATACTGCTTCGACTTTCAGATATTAGTTTTTGGTTCTGCGAAAGATGCACGTTTTGGTGGAATTCATCGTAATTCATGTCTTTGATGTCAACAACCATGCTTGACATGCCTCCAAATTTTACCCGAACTTGAGAACAGTTCCGCTCAAGTAGCCCAGCCCAGTTATTTTATAATGAATCAGCCCAGCCCATAATTTATCCCCCTGCTGCACCATAGAAGGCCCCCTAGGAGTCTGGGCCCAGCTGCAGCAGTTTTACTTACATGATGGTAAAAAAAATGAAGAAGCTAATTTATGAATTTCTTTATCCAGTCATCTATCTTAGGCTAATTGGCAAAATGACTCCATACTATTGGTAAACCCAACTTAACCCATGATCTTATGATTATTTGATATTTGATCTTATGATTATTTGATATTCATGGGTGTTTATAATATTTTCTCTAATAAAAATGTGGGAAATATATAGCCAAATATCTGTCTTGAATATCCACTGTGATTTAATGAATTTAATTTCTACTTGTGAAGGTTAATCCAAATAACTCTGTGCTCCCAAGTTAATTTGTGATTTATGTTTATAATCAAAGAGGAAAAAATGATTATTGTGGTGTTTTCAATTTATTATAGATTTTGTCACGCTTCATATTATACTTTTATTTCATCACCTAATTAATTCAAAATGGATGGAAGGACTTAAATGAGGAATTTCTAATACTTTAGGGGTCCAATTGAGATATTGTGTTGAATTTAGTTAGTCATTTTATTCGAGGATTGTTACAAAATTAGTCTCTAATTTGAGTTTTCCCGATATTTCATCCATAGCCTTCCCTTTAATAATAGCTAACAACACCAGTCTTGCTCGCCATGAAAAAGAGAAGTCTTCTTTATCTCGCGGGTAAATGAATTGACCATTTCTATGAGTGGAAGCATCACACCCATGGGCCATGACACAGCCATTGCCGAGTGAGTCACTGCCGAGAGAAAACATGGACCCGGAAACGAATCGGTTGACATCGCATGACGCCTGGGCTTCATGATGACCAAACATTAATGACTGGCCGGTGAGCTCAGGCATCCTCTTTAAAGACTCGGGCAGGCTCTGGCTCTGGCTCTGGATCTGGACACGGCAACAATTTGGCAAAAGCAAAATATACATACAGCCAAGGCAAACATGCACTGGACCAAGTACAAACTCCGGCCTAGTTTACAAATCTTTACTTCATCAGTGAAAAAAATTAAAACCACTGTTTTTTTCTATTTTCTTTTTGCTTTGTAGTACTACCGTCCACAGGCAATTTCATTTTCTAAAGGGACATTAAATATGAGGCCCATACTGAGATTGACCTTACAATGCATGCAGTGCAGACACCATTCATTTTCTGAGACTGCAGTGTATAATTATTACACGACATGGGAATTAGGGCTTTGGACTTTGTTAAAATGCAGACGGGGACAAAACGAACAGTCAATATAGTGGAACTTGTTGCAATGGCCCTTTTGTATCTGAACTCCTAGGGTTCTGTTTATGTTCTTTCCTTTTCTTTCTGTGTCAGCAATGGAGGGGGAGAGAGAGAGAGAGAGATGTGGACGGTTTCGAAATGGTTGGTGGGCAGAGCTTTCATTCACCAGGAATTTGTAGAGCTACTAAAAATCAACGGTCAAACGCAACAGTGCTTGCATTGTGAAAGCATAATAGTTCTTATTTCCAAACCCCAATGTGTTTTTAATTTCTCTTCAGTCTGCATGAAAAAATTGAACGAGAAGAGCAAAAAAGGAAGCCAGTCCCAGCTTCGATGTGTGATATTTTTTCATGAAATTTAATTAGACACGATGAGCATTGATGATTTCCTGTTTACGGTGATCTTGATGGTTACTTGTTCAATTGCTTCCCAAATCCCAATTCAATTAATGATATTTAGGAATGTGGTTGTTAATATTTTTTAAATAATTTTTCATGTTAAAATGTATTAAAATAATATTTTTTATTTTTAAAAAATTATTTTTAAGATCAGTACGTTAAAATAATTCAAAATATAAAAAATTTTTAATTTTTTTATAAAAAATCTTTAATTTTTAGAAACGTGCTTACATGGTGAAGGATGGATTCGTTTTAGTGTTCAAAATGATTTTTTTTATTTTAAATTATTTTTTGTAATTTTAAATCGTAAATAAAATATTATTTTAATATATTTATAAAAAATCTATTTTAAAAAATAATCAATTGTTGCAATAATAAATATTACCCATAAGGCTTAAAAAAAGTGTGTTTAAAAACAGCGGGGCTTTAGATATAGGATTAACTACAAATTGAGATATCAAAAATTATTGGATGTCTATTTTGTTTATGTTAAATACTATAAATTGGTTAAATTATATGTTATTTTCTACCTATTTAACCATAAATTGCAAAATATTTAAGGATTTGACCAGTACATACTAAGCCTTGAATAAACTGTAATTAATTCATTTTTTTCTTGGATAATGACAATATTGACAAACCAAACATGTGTTAGTCATTTTTTTTACATAATTTATCATGTGTTGTTAGAAATCATAAAAAAAAAACCCTTAATTTTAGACTAGCTTGTAACCATTCATCAAACCTTAATGTAAAATGTTGATGCAAAACATGATTAATTGATAATATAATCATTAGATAAAATTTGTTTTACCATTTTTTAACTTGATTAAGCAAGTTTAATCACAAAACTTTAAAAAACCCAAAATTATAGCTAACTAGTCACTGATCATTGAACTCTAATTAAATAATATAGATTGTAATTTGTTCAATGGATGTTGAACCCTACTATAACCTCTGGTTAACCATTTAATATGATTAGGCATATCTTAAATATTATTAAACATCATGTAATTTTTCATTGGTTATCATTTTAGGATACAAAATATCATCTATTGTTCCTCATAATGACAACTTGTCATACATTGAAAAATATTGTTGCTATGACTGTATGGCTTATATGAACATATTGTACATATGCAAGCCAGTCTTTAACGTAGACTTTTATAGTTTCAAAAAGTACATGTGTGCTTAAAAGTTATGAAATAAAGATTCGTGAATGGATGTAGATCTTTCATTGTCATTGATGAATGTCATCTAAAATGTTCATAAAGAGGTGTTTTATTATCAGCAGTTGGGTTAGATGTTAATAATAGATTTTTTCCAGTTGTGTATACTGTTATGGAAGCTGAAAACAATATCACATGATGATGGTTCTTATATACCCTATATGAAACCATTAAGAATGGAGTACATCAAAGACATTTTTGCATTATGTCTGAAAAGATAAAGGTATACCATCAAAGGAGGTGTGAGAGCTAACAGAGGGGGTGAGAAAGTTGTTGGTCTATCCTTTAAATTAATTCGATTTGAAATTACACTCTTGGAACTTTATCATCTCAACACTTAACCCAGACTAGTTATATTGATTGAAGTATATATAAGAACAATATATGAAATGGATGGATTTTGTTTTGAGTTGTTATTAGATATTGTGAACTATATTTTATGGATCATTTGGTGATGTCATATCAGATTTAAACATTGGATTTTACATTATCTTTAGTGCAACTCAAATATGAATTTACTAGTGTTATTCATTTTATTTGATTATGATAAACAATATCATAGTTAAGAACATTTACACACACTAAATTAGTTACCAATAATGACTTTACACTTGCAAAGCTAGCCTTCATATTGTGATTTTTAATGCAAACCCTATATAATTCATCTTTAATTTTCTTCACTTCATCTAATAATCAATCGATATTCTTTCACTTTAGTAGTTAATTCAATATCATAAATAGATTTCCACCAATCAATAAATGTATTGTCACATGGCTTGTCATCTCATCTATAGAATTGCTTGTTTTTACATGCATCTGATTTTGATATCCTAACAATTGTTCTTTTGTGCACTTTCTATTCTTGAACTTTAATCCATCCAACTTGTTGCAAGTTTATAGGCTATTAGCATTTGATTTGATGAATATGATGACATGTATTCAATTGTGTGTGCCATAAAATTTAGGGTTATTATTGGCAGTGTGTTTTGGATTGTTGTTAGTTGTAAGTGAGTTGGATTTTGTATTGGCATTGTTTGTTAAATTGCACTAATACAATGGTGTGGGGTACCTTGCTTGAAATGGTTTGGAATTGTTAAGAAAAATTGTGTTAATATGTTATTTAATTTGATAGTTATGTTTACTAGCAATGTTGAGGGATAAAGGAAAACATATGTTAATAGTTGTGTTTAATGTTGAGGGAAAAGGGATTGAATTTGTTATAAACATGAACATAATGATATTTTAAATTTAAAGCCATTGTCAAACAACTATTTTTTCAAAATATTTGTCAACATTCATATGGCGGTAATTTTATTATTTTTAAATCTAAAAGATGTAAAGTATTATAAAATTATTAAAATTGATAATGTAAAGTTTAATTTTTCAAAACACGAAAGTAGAGTGAAAAATTAATCAAACTATAGGAGGTTTGATGTAATATTTTCTTAAATAAATTACCAGTAAAATCATTCAGTAAGAAGACAATTACACTATGTAATTAAGATTTTCCTTTTATTCTATGTTTATATAATTTTCCTTCTGTGAAAATTTTATATGCTTGACAATTGCATTTTAAAATAATTTATTCATTATTGTTTACAAAATTTAAAGGATAACATTGATAACAAATATACAAATTAATTACAAGTATTTTATAGTTAACATGATACATAAGAGATCTTCATTTATTAGATCGAAAGAAACATGACTCCCTATAAAATTTATTTAATTTAATAAGCATTTCAACCTAAAATTAAGACAAGACGATGATCATTATTTTAAGTACTCAATTTCAAGTTGTTCTTTATTATGAGCTCAGGATTAGGCCCGTCCAAGCCCACCCCTTATGTGATTTGGGCTTATGCTAGCTCTTGGAGGCCCACCAACTCGAGCCAACAAGGGCTCATGGTTGGGCTCGGGTCCCATCAACTTGAACTCACACCACTTTGATGGATTTGAATTAGCCTCATCGAAGCCCATCACTTAAGTGGTTTGGGCTCAAGCTAACCTCTTGCAATTCACGTGATTCATGGGTATATAAAAACCAATAAATCATCTAATATGTATTAAACTCTAAGCTTATCTCTATGCATAAACACATATAGAGAAAGTGAAAGTTCATATTCTCTTCTTTAACATCTCGTATCTCTCGTATTTTTAATATTTTTAATATAAACATATAAATATTACCTTAAATGTTTCTTTTTATTTATATCAACACTAACTTAAATATAAGAAAGTTTTTTAAGTTTATTGAAAGACTTATTTTGCAAGTAATCATCAAGTTAAAGTTCAACAACCACCTTTAATTGCTCAATTTTCGAATCCATTAATCAATCAGTTGTAGAAAGTTCAATATCCTTTGAAGTTTACTTTAGATTCATGAGAGAACTTTTTTTCTTTTCTTTTCTTTTTGAACTGTAGAACATCAACTTGAGTCAAGGTTTCAGATTTACTCAGGGGAATATTTTTCAAAAGCCTTTATGCTATAGTTTGCTGCTTTGCTACCGAATCCCAGGATAACATATTCCCATTTCCCGTCCGTTTCGTAGCCGCACCTTCCTATGTGGAAAATGACACATCAACCCACCTGTTTTTCGAACAGCCATTTATACCCTCGACCTTTATTTCATGCTGAGTCCACATTTTGCATATAAATAGCAGCACCCTCTTCCTCATATATTTCATGGCACTGTTCAGCAAAAGGTCAAATCCCAAGAGCCATTATTGTCTCCAAAACTTTGTCCTCCTCCCCCCAAGCTCTCTGGTTCCCACCATGGCTAAACCGGGAACTGTAGCACCAATGTTTGTCTTGAGTCAAGGTGAAATGAAACAGAGAAAGATAATGTTAATATAGAGGTCATGGCTATATCTCTCCTGAGCTTATCCTTCTTATATATCCTCTCTTCTTTTTTCAAGCCCATAAAGATGGCTTGAGTTTTCTTGACCTTGCAAGTCCAAGAATATTGTTAGCTTGGCCATTGTTAGATCCCCATGCTTCGAGAGTAAGATGGTTTTTTTTGGTTTTGAGATGTGATTCTCTCCTTATACTTCTAATTGTATTTAACTTCAATTATTTCCTTATAAACTCTCAGTGTACTTTGCTTTAGTTCTTTGACTATGAGCTGTTATGCTTATGACTTACTTGGATATATGCTTTGGCTACATAGCATATCAGCTTCAGTTGAGAAAGAACAAGATGCAGCTTATCGTTTCTTTTTCTGTCCGTACGTAGCATGTTTTGGTGTCCCTCTCCAGTCTTCTTTTCAGTTTTTTTCTATGGATGTTATGGGTTTCTGCTTGTTAATCGAGCAATTTGCTCGTTGGCTGCATATGTTCTAACATACTCGATGAGTTCTGATCTCATTCACTCAAGGAAAGAAAATCTACTTTAAATACAATAATTTGCATGGAAGGAATTTCACTGCTTGTGTTCACAAGATATATAGTCCTTTGGTTGTTTCCTTTCTTTTTCACCACATTATGAGTAGTATATATATGTGCGTGTGAGATGAGAAATAGGGGCCGGCCATGGTGAAAGGGAACTATTTCACCTTTCTTTTTTTCATCTTTCATTTCATGCAAGGGAAAATGATTTCCCTCTGCACTCACAGAAAGGCGAAAGCTTTCGCGAAGGCTGATGCGGTAGTAGCTGCAAGGGCTTCCTGCAAAATTGCAAATATTCTCTTAGTTTATTGACAAAAGGTCAACTGCCTTCCACTGCATTTAGGGCTGTTGATGGCCAAACCATATCTGATGCGTTTTCCTGGTTGAGTTAGAAACGGTCCATAAAGAACCAGCCTGCAGATGTGTACTAATTAGTCGAGGGCTTTAAGCATGCTGAGTTGAAATTTAAAGCAAAAACCATGTTTTCAGATAATTCAACCTTTTTATAATTTTGTGGTTACGGTTTAAAGGAAAATTTATGAAAAAGCTAGCACAGATGCTTAAAAATAACCAAACTTACTTTTGAAGTTGTTGACACAGTAAAAAAAAAAAAAAAAGGCGTCTTCAGCAGTTATCCGCCAAGAAATAACAACATTTATTTACATGATCTATGAGATTTACTTAACCCATGAGAAACCATTACACGGCCCTGTTGCAGCACCCAGTATTTTCATATTAGGGTCCACTGCACCAACCAATCGCAGTTTTGATCCGCATGAAACTGGTTGTGTAATGATTTTCTTGAGGTAATTTTCCTTAATTCACAGCCTCCAGAACTGTAAAACCCCGACAAAATTCGTCAAGTTAAAAAAAAAGAAGAAGAAGATCCACTCGGCTTCAGGCTCCAATTTACATCCACAAAACAGTGAGAACTGTCTCCATAACAGTAGAACAGACAATTCCAGCACAAGTTCTTTCTGTGCTTGTATTACTTTCATTTTTTCTTGTTTTTATAATTTTTTCAAGCTGCAAGAACCAATACTTTTATTGTACCCTGACTATTTGCAGATAGCATTGTAGGACTATCACTCTTCCAGCAAACAGCACTGATGAAGTAAGATCCTGCATCCTCATCAGAATCATCCATCTCAGGGGAACCAAATCTATGCCATGTCACAGGTTTAGAGATTTCCTGCAAAATAAAAGCCAAAACATCACTTTGATGAACTTGGAAATGAAAATTTACGAAGGCTGATGTTTATTTATAGCTAACCTTATGGTAGACAAACACCTCATTTGTTTCACTCCCACATGCAATATATCCACTGCTTACTGAGAGACCCACAAAGTTTTTCTCGTTTGTGTGGCCTCTAAAGGTACGAACCTGAAAGCATAACTCAAAAGGCGTGACTTAGCTATTCAACTTTGCCTAATATATCATTTAAGCAATAAACAAAAAGAAACGATGCCAATCACACAAAGCCAAGGGGAATACTAAAATAACGTGGATGAAAGTCAATCTATTCAAGCAAGCACAATCTTCCAGTAATTTATCCAACAAGGAAAATTTTCAGACTGTAGGATAAGAAACTAATCCAGATTTAGAACTTAATCGGTTCAGTTATTGCAAATGTTTTACGAGGACCATCATTTGAAAACGATTTTCCATGTGTAATTCATGAAATGACTCGTTTTCCCGTCAACAATTTGAAATTATGAAGTCCCAAGTCAAAATCCAATTTAGCTTATGAAATTATGAAGTCCCAAGTCAAAATCCAATTTAGCTTATGGGAATCGATACTATGTATGAAGACTCAAGATATGAAATGCAAGATAGAAATAATTCTTTTGGGAAAAAGCAAATAATATTTGATCTCTTTTGGGGCTCAAGCATTACATTATTGCTAGTATAGAGTATTTATATTGAAAAATAAAGGTGCAACCATAACTGTTTCATGAACAGATGACTTACAGGCAGATTCTCTTTTACATCCCATAACCTTAATGTGCTGTCTGTTGACGCTGAAGCAAGCTCACTGTTAGATAAGAATTTTACATATGAAACAGTTTTCCTGTGCCCGCTGAACACATAGAGTGGATTGGTGACATTTCTCAAATCATAGTAGTGAATCTGGTGGTCTGCTGAACCAACCTGAAAATAATTCAGAATTCATGCATAAGGTTATATATATTCTGTATGGAAATAAATAACAGGAGTACGTCCATTCCAGAGGGTGAAGCTCCACGGTGTTATGAAATTGTGATTTAAATAATCAAAGGTACCTCATGAAAGATGTGCATTACACACATCTGATTAACCCAGCCTTTCTTCAAGGTCACATTAAACAAATGCTTTCACTAAGTTGCATTTGGTATCAGATAAAAAATTCGGAGGTGAAACATTTAAGAGGTTTAAGTTTTAAAAGATTAAGAGTGTAATAAAATATTAACTGCGAAGTGTTAATGGTGTTTGGTTGGATGTGTTGGAAATAAAGATAATTGATGGGACCCACATGTCAACAACGTCCCACTTTTCATAAGGAAAAATAATTGATGTATTGAAAAACACGAGTTTTCAAAGGTACAACTTACTCTCAATGCACCTCACTTTTGAGGTTAAATGCTCCTCATTTGTGTTCTAAACAAGATGAGAGGGGGTGGGAAGTTACTAGGCTAACTATCCCCCCTCTTTCACCTCCTAACAAACAAATCCTTACGGTTAAGATTTTCATAAAAGGTTAGTAGGCCACATCATCCCACTCCCTTATCAAGTGTGCAAGGCCCAAACCCAAACACCAAATAAACCCAAAAGTGGATTTCAAATAGCAGAATGTCTTAATCCATGCACGAATGCTTGCTTTTGTATAGGTGCAAGGATTTGGAGTATGAGACCAAGTCAAGAATAGTTATTTGTCTCTTTGAAGAAAAAAAGAAGAAAGTTGTTCGTTGTAGGAGCATACCGCAATATAATTGCTAGATCCAGGATTGTACTTGACACAACAAATATTTGCTTTCATGTCAATGTTTAGAACGCTAGCCTCCTGCTTTGTGCACCAAACTTTGACCTGGTTTACATAGAGCATGGATTCAAAATATTGTTAGTAAAAATGTACCTCCCTTTGAATATAATACAACTCAAGAGGACGACCATGCCACCATATAATATTTTTACTTTGGTGTTGTTTGTCTTGCCAGCACATGCTTCACAACTTGAACTTTACACATAAAACTGTTTCCATGTAAAACATAGACTTTCCATTCATTATAGGCACTTTGCTAATTTATCTTGAAAAATAGGCAGAAGCATAACCCAAATTATCATCATTCAACAGGTCATCACAGCTATTCAATACCAGTGTTCATGCACAGGAACATGCACCTACCTGTGTATCTGAATTTTCCCGTGTGACACCAGCAGTAGAATTTTCATATTAAATTATTTTCTTCATGTCCACAATAAAAAACAAATAAAACTTCATATTTCTGCAAAAAAGATATGGAAGGGCACCACTGATCTCTTTGCAAGCTTACAGAGGAAGTGCTTTAATAACAAAACCAAAGAAATTGCCTGGGGGCTTTTTCATACTAGCAATGAAAAAAAAAAAAAAACTCCCATGAAAATGCAAGAGTTTGAATGCTATTGAAAATTATAGCATCATTATTGCAATTGGAAATAATGCATATATGAAAAACCAGAAAACCAGTATAACCAACTCAAACTTGGTAGAAAAGTAGAGCAGAATTTTCCAGAAGTACAGAGTACCAAATAAAATATGCACAATAATACCACAGGTTTGCCTGGTTCTTCTGGACAGCAATCCCATCCTAGATATTGCTTTATTTATTTTTTTTTTTTTGGTAGAGATTCTAAACTGTGCAGTTGTAAGTAAACTAGACTTGATACAGATTAGTTTTAGCATACCTTACAATCATCGCTACCAGATACAAGCATAGAAGGTTCTGTGCGAGAAAAATCAACACTCCATGCACGTTTTTCATGCTCTTCGTATTCCATCACACTCTGCCAAGTTAATACATGTTTGTAAGCAAACTAAGGTAATAGCACATAAGTAATATAATAGTATTAAAAGTTGACCACAATACTTCAATTAGTACCTGCCTGGTTGTCACATCCCAAACAGTTACTATTCCCTCGTAATCACTACTGGCTATTTGATTTTTAGTAAACTTGTTCCAACTCAAGCAGCTAAGTTTAGAACGTGTAGACATCTCCACAACAGGGCAGTGCACATCTGCAGGTTCATTCACAACCTGGAGGGAAATAGCATAGTCAATGATAAATAACCAGCTAAAGAACACATTGATTCATGTTCAGACTACAGTAACTCGAACGACCAGGAAGTATTATATTAATGCTCTCCTCTGGTAGATTTCCTGAGTTCCTATATGGTAAAACCACCAGACCACGAGATGTCGACAAAGTGGAATACATGTCCAACAAAATTGAATATGGCTTCCAATAAGTACCAAAAAATTATTAAATGAAAACACTGCTCTTCATTTTTCATAAGCACAGAAGTTTGGCCTGATGTTTAGAAGGGTGTGCTCCTTCCTTAGCTACCAGTGTTCAAACCTCAAGCTAGAGAAGCAAAGTTTTCATAAATCCCCTAATCTCAATGTGGCTTACTGGCACTCGAAAGTTGCACTCAGGATACCCCTGACTGCAAAACAAAAAAAAGAACGTTTCATATGTGCAGGTAGAACCACAGAAGAGTATTCTGGTCAGATTGAATCTAGCTCTCCATAGAATTTTTGTGAATGAAGAATTTTAAGATGTTAGTGAAAATACACCCATCAAACACTTGATCAGACTTTCTATTACAAATCCACAAACTACTCAATGGAATGTGCCCATGGATGGAAACACTCAAATACTACCATGATCAAACTGCAGGACATAACTCTGTCTACAGCATATTTCTTTTTCTTGTTTCCCTAAACATTTTATGCAAAAATGAAAAGGAGTTTGAAATAAAAATTGAGACCGTTATCTTACAGAAGAAAAGTCAAACACTTTGATTCGCCGTGAAACTCCAGCAGTAGCGAAAAATTCATCATCACGGTCAAATTCTATGCTGCAGTCCACATTTTAAGTTGATACAATTCAGAAGAATTGAATAAAATGTAAAAGTTAACATAAAACACAAGACAGAAAGAGAAGCTAGATTGATAACTCAAGTAAGAGTTTATTGGATCCATTAGAATAATAACATGTTCAACAAATGCTACAGGTAGCATCATGAAAACCAACCCTCCACCACTTCAACCAGTAAAGTACACCAACTACCAATTATTGCATCCAATTATTTTAACCATCAAAATGTTTTTGTAGATTACTTGCTACTTATTTAGGGATACCATTCAACAAAGACAAAAGCTACTTTCCTTATGAAGAAACACCACTTGTATATTTACAACTGACAATTGCTCCAGCACAATTTTGTATCTGAAATATAATAAAGTATTCAAGTATCCTAAAGAAAAATAAAACAATTTGTCATCCCAAATTCACCTAATCTGATGGGCATTCAATAGTGTTAACTAACCTTGATACTATATTGGCTGAGTGAAATATATCCCCGTGCCTGAGTTCAGCAATGACCCTTAACCGACTGTGTCAAAAAAACAAATGAAAAATACACATGAACCACAAACATATGAGATAAAAACGTGGTAATATGCCAACATAGAAAAATATTTCAAAAATGAAATGAAAATTGGTATTTATACCTGTACTGAGTAAATGTACCCAGCACAGATTGAAAATCTGCAAGACCAGCATTGTAGCCCTCTCTATGAATGACATTTTTATCCCTTTCTGACTGGTTATGTGGATGATTTGCCAACTGGCGGCGCTTTTGCAAGTAACAATCTTGCAGGTCATTGAACTGCAATGAGAGAAAAATGAATCAAGGAGAAAACGAAACATCATTTGAAAGTTTCTAAAAATGGTTATTGAACTGCAATGAGAGAAAAATGAATCAAGGAGAAAATGAAACATCATTTGAAATTTTCTAAAAATGGTTCCTAAAAAGTAATCCAGGAAATCGCACCGCAACAATAATATACACATAATCAGCTCAATGTGAGTAGGATGAGATTCTTTCATGTTGAGCAGAGCTAGATTGCTAGCTGTATTGACATCTAAAAACCAATGAGGTTGACCAATAGCATTAGGTTTTATGCTTTTGGCTTTTTGTTATCCACGCAATACTTGTATATTGAAGAGTCGGAGTTGTATACTTCCCATTAACAAACATGCAACAAACTCCATTAAAGATTACCAACCTGTGCATGCACGCGCTTTTTCTTCACTGCAGATAAACCTGAGTGATTATATTGTGGGTCAGACCCACCCGATGTATCCTTTCTCTGGAGCCCATGAGAGCTTACTTGAGCCTTTCCATCCATTTTCTTGGTTGGAATATTCCCAGTAGTCAGCCCTCTGGCATTAAGAGAACTGGTGACAACACCACTGTGGTTCTTATCAATTGTTGAAGGCCACGGTTTTCTCACAGTGAGATCATCTCCAAGCATTCGCAATTTCATAGAATACCTATCCCTGGCACGATACAGCTCAATTCTGTGTTTCTCAACAGCATCTATGTCCTCCTTAATATATCGAAGATCAGTGCGTACCTACAACAGTAAGAATCCATCCATCAATCTATTTATCAACAAATATAACCATCTCAACAAACATTATGGATGGTAGGTCCATCAACAATCAAATAAGTCAAAAACACAGAAACACAAAGGAAGATTGGAAGATATTAATGGAAAGTAAGAATCCATCCATCAATCCATAATGGAAGGGAAGGGAGATGAGGATTGAACAGGCCAAGCATTTAGAAGCATACCTCATTCAATTCATCCACCTTTTGCTTCCGCAAGTAGTGCAAGAAGTCTAGCAGCACCTGCATATTTCTCTCAGCTTCTTCTTGTTCCATTTTTCTCTTCCTCTCTGCAAGAAGTGACATGAGGGTGTCCAGGTCCTTAATTGAAACTTCACAACCCTGACTAGCAATCACGAGAATGTGTCATTTTCACATGCATGTGAAAGGAAAAATCAATTTTGTGCATGACTTAATCTGTTTTCTGCATCTAAACAACCCCACGAAAATTTCAGAGATTGCAGAATAAACAATCACACAGTTTTTCAGAGTAGTAAAAATTTCATGCAAATTTCTTACAATTGTTAACAGTGGTAGAATATCATCAAACTAACGTCTCAAAATACAACTACAAGCATTCGGTCCAAGGAGCTCTTTCGCCACTCTTGTCTTATCGGAATTATGTGAGTAACAAGCAAATCGCCCTTCCAACTCCATGCAAAGCTACAATTCTCCTAATCTTCCCATTTAAAATCACAAAAAAGTGATTTACAAGGTGAAGACCAAAATTAAAGTGATTTAGAATGCAATGGACTGACCTGCTGCAAGGATTGGCGAAAATGTTCAATAGGCGACGCATTCTTGGATGTTTGACGAGCAGAGGCCTTCTTTAATAGCTACACATGTGAACCGTACACAACAACTCACAATGAGCTGCAATTTCCAAGTGAATATCATTTCAAAATTTTTATTTATTTATTTTAGTTTTCAATCCCTTTTTTTCAAAATTGACAATTAATCAGTGTGTTAAATTAAACAAATCGATAATTTCAATTATTAGAGATATTAAGAAGCAAATAGAAGGTGGAAAAAACCTTTTGGAGCAAGAAATTAGGGAAGAGCTGATTGGTAGTGAGGTAATGGCTACAGCAAGGGCAATCGTTCTTGTTACGGAGGTGAGTGGTGATGCACATGTAGCAAAAGCTGTGACCACATACTGTGAGGAAGGCATCTTTTATAATCTGCATGCAAATCGGGCAGAGGAAATCCCTCTCTAACTCAGCTTCTTCTGCACTTGGGGCGGAGGAGGGCTCAGGCGACGCAACTGCGGCAGCCGTGGATGTTGAGGGTTTCGGCTCTGGCTTTACCGCTGGGACGATGGCCCCCGTTGAAACCTCTTCCATTTATAAAAAAAAAAAAAAGAACTGATATTCGTTGTTTGTTTCGGACTTCCGGTGTAGTGTAAAATAAAACAAAATCTGTGCTGTCTCTGTGCTTTTCTTTTGTGTTGCATACTTGCATTTGGAGTCACAGAGAATGAGATGGTGGGGGAGTAGATAGAGAAAGGGTGTGGGGTCCAGTGTGGGCTTGTGAGTTGTGACTTGTGAGGGTGAGAATGGTACACGTGACACGACCGCTTCTCTCGGGTTTTTTTTAAAAAAAAAAAAAAAAAAACTCATACTTAAAGGAGACTGAAGGCATGCTAGTCCTGTCATCGGCGGTACACTGAGATAGAATTAAAAGGTAATTTTAAATATAATAAAAAATATGTGAATGTTGTGAATGCATTTTTAAATTTTGTTTTTCATTGAGAAAGTTCGTTCACGAGAACATGTTTATTGGGTTTTAAGTTAGTTTTTAATATAAAATTTTGATTATAAATATATTTTATTTATTATTTTTTTAATTGAGAAACAAAAATATATTGTTTATATTTTATAAAATAAACTAAAAATATATAAATCAAATTTTTTTTTGTTAATACTAATTAAATATTAAAATAAAAAACTAATTTTTACAGTAGAAATAAAATATAGATGTAATTACAAATGTTTTACACTAACTCTTCTTTTTATTTAAAATGTTTTTATTTATTTTATTTTAGGGGCTAAATATTGTTGCTAATAACAAATTATTTTGGTTTTTGTAAAAACTTTATATAAGTACTAATTCATATAAAATTTAAAAGGAAAAAAATCAATACAAATCAAACTAATCTTTGAAGTACCATGCAACTAAAAAAATTTAAAAGATGAATCATTATTTAAAAAAACAAAGTTAATTCAATTTGTTTGGAAAATAAAAGAGAGAGAATGAAACAATATTTAA
>Ga0325411_1003789_pt1 | contig 17007 bp, 9 predicted proteins | sample PopdelMetagenome_13_FD_206181 | JGI IMG/M metagenome (GOLD analysis project Ga0325411, IMG submission 206181) | Populus deltoides microbial communities from Bellville, Georgia, United States - Xylem-PdIQD-R4 | ecosystem: Host-associated > Plants > Phyllosphere > Stem > Wood/Secondary xylem...
TAATATATAATTATATACAGTATTCCAGGTCATTCCATGAAGATAATAGTGTCAAGCTTTATCGCATGTTGGTGCGGGGTATAAGAAATCTTCATCTAATTATTTGTTTAGAGTCACTAGAAGATTTGAATATACTTATCTTATTAAAAAAGTTAAAAGTAAAGAATTGATTAGGGCTAAAAAAAATATTAGTACTCCTAGTATATTTTACCTAAAATAAGTTGTATTGAAGGGTCTAAATATGGTTTAAAAGTTTTGATAGATTCTTAATCGATAGTTTGTCTATGACTTAAAATAAATATTTATTTCCATGAATAAATCGACATTTCGAATTTATTATAGACTCGTATGTTCAGATAAATTTTTATGGAAATGATCCATATAGGTGTCCTAACAAGGTTAACCTATCCTAAAAGAAAAAAAGGATTCTTCACAACTCGTATATTGTAGTAAATATTACTCTTAATTAAAATTGATGAATATCTTAAATTAGCCTAAAACTTTTCTAGTCAAGTCCTGGAATTTAAATATTAGCCTACTTTTAGGTCTAACATTTATACTAAGATGTTGACCATTAATTTTCATAAATTAAAAATTTAGAATTATTGAAACATTGTCAAATCCTTAAGAAATTTTATTAACTTAGTGTAAATTCAAAAAGATGCAAAGAAAAATCAACATAGGTATTTTTCTAAAAGCATGCTAAAAAAATTTTTCCTCCCTTTTTATAAATAAAATACAATTTTTATAAGAATTGGGCTATATGTAATAAGTAAAAATTATTTTTTAAAAAAATGATATTTTTAGGCTGGCAAAATCATATTTTCATTCAAAACAAAACTGTCAAAATAGGTGTGAGGATGTGTTTTCCAAACACACACTTAAGCCAAAATTCCTTTTATCAAAATAGTGGCAAACCAAACATTAAAGTCTTAAGTATTTAACCCGGTTTTGACACGATCGAGTTGACCCGAAAAACACTAGTTCAATCATGAATTGAACAAAAAAAACAAGGTTTAATTTAAAACTAAACCAGGACACAAAGATTTAAAATGAAACAAAATCAAAACTAAAAAAACACAAAAACAATTCTAAGAAAAAAGATCAAACACCAAAAAATGAAGAAAACAAAAAACAGAAGGAACAATGAGGAGCAACGAAGAACATTCAAACTCAAGCCTAATAACATAAACATCAAATTGGACCTGATTTCAAGCAATAAAAGACAAGGTTTGTTCGCAATCAAGCATAGATCAAAAATCAAGTATCCATTTGCTTCAATGATTACTCAAATATCATGATTTTTATCAAAATGGGTTTCAGTTCAAAACCAAAACCCTAAGATTAAAACCCATAAAAACATGTTATTGATACATGAAAACCCTATATTATTTACTAATTATGATATACGAACTTATAGAAACAAAAATCAAATCAAAATGAAACCTAAAACTTAACCTTGAATCATCAAGAATATGTATAAGATTTCAACTTTCAAAGTTGTAGCCCTATTATCAACCAAAAAATTATCAAAACTCAATCCAAAACTGACTCTTTAAACATTTTGAGACTCAAACTAAACTCAGGACCCATATATTTGCAACCTAGAAAAAGCCATCAAACACCTACTACTACCTTTGATAGATTCCAAAACTACTATACTTTGTCAAAACCAAATACATAAACATCTTTTAAACATTCCAGCAACATTAACAACAACTTCAAACACATAATTATTCAATCAAAACAACATTTTCAATCATCAATCCACGTAAATGCTAAAGTCATACCTCAAAACAAAATCAAAAACCAAAAAAGATGAACCATTTATTTACCAAGGAAAAAAAAAAGGCCATACCTTTTTGTCAACAAAATCTGCCCAGAACCTTGACTGAGCTCTCTGGTAAGGATCAGAAGGCAACAAAGGAGCCTTACCCTTCCACACGTCATCAATATACTGAACAATGATAAGTGACTCACAAATAGGTTTCCCATCATGGACAAGAACTGGGATTCTCTTGTGAACAGGATTCATTTGAAGAAGTAAAGCACTTTTGTTCCTCAAATCTTGTTCACTGTACTCGTACTTTACACCCTTTTCAGCCAATGCTATTCTCACTCTCATACCAAATGGACTTGCCCAGAAATCCAACAGGGTTACTTGATCACCAGCCTTTCTTGAAGTGAAAAAGAAGATTCTTGAAGTAAAGTAACGCTTCTTTGTTTTCTTGGACTAAAAATGGCCGTGGTTTGTCATTGTGGAAATGCGAGTATTTATAGTAAGAAAGGTCTGATGTGAGTAAGTATGGCCGGTTTTCCAGAGTTGTCTTATTGACTGCATGACATAGACGTGTTGAACAAAGAGATGCCAGCCTCTTTGTACTTGAAGGCAAACATTACAAAGAGAAAAACCACATCGTATTTCAGGCACAATAAAGTACCTCAGAATATTACAGTCACAACTAAGTGCCAGCCTTTTTTGAAACATAAATCACACACAAGTACAACTTCTCAACGGGAAATAGCTCGTCCTTGCCTTCGGATGCATATTACTCAAGCCCAAGCATCTTTCTCCTCATCACAACGAAATCATAGACTTTCTGTGGATCTTTAAGGGACTTGGATACACTCTCTTTCTCCAAGCACCTCTTGCAGTAAGCAATCAGCTTCGGACAATCAGCCTCTATATTGAAGTTCCCGATGGTTTCATAGGCATAAAACCAGCAATAGAAAGGAAGTAGTGCTACATCAACGTAGCCGAGGGTCTCGCCCCCAAAGCAAGGCTTGTCTCCAAGCTCTCCTTCCAAAAGCTTGAGGCTGTCAATGAAATCCTTCTTGGTTGCCTCCTGATCTTCTCCTTTTGTTGTACATATCTTCTTCCCAAGCTCATATACCTGAAGGTTCATATCACACCATTGCATAACAAATTAATATAATGGTCACCACACATAATTAGGTAAATGTTTTTTGCAAATACATCCAATGGAAATAGAACAGTTTAAAAAAACTGTTTTTTTATTATTATTAGAAATAACGGTTATTTAGTTAAAAATCAAAATATATATCTCATGCAAATTAATTTATAAAAACGAAAAATTAACCCCAAAATTTTATTAATATATTTTATCTTTTAACTAAACCATCATTATTTCCAATAATAATTGTATATAAAATTAATATTTAAAAACATGGTCATATTGAACTATATTATTTTTCTAATTTTTTTTTATTCTATATTATTTTCCGGTCCCAGTACTCCATTTCTGTCTAAAGAGAGGTTAGAAATTCAAAGCAGCTAAATATTTAGCGACAAAGATGGTGATAACATTTTTTTTAGTTTTATGCGCACCAATAGGAAAACCTCATTTTGTCACTATCAATGATATATTCGTAGAAAACCTCAATATTGTCACTATCAATTAATTAAAATATCATCAACTAAGTCCTTAATCTTATATTTAATGCATTAAATATGAGATTTTTAAAGTTTTCTTGGTGCGTCTTAAAGCAATTGGATCCAATCAATTTGATGATCCTTATACAGAAACATCCTGCCAATCTCGACTTTAATTCTCATGAACTCACAAGAATTAAAAAATAGATCATCAAAAATAAAATGATCAGAAGCCTTAATGGTTAATTTGTTATAAGGAAAAAAAAAATCACACCCAAGAACACTTGAAATGAACATCACACAGACTTTTCCACCATTCCATGTCGAGATCTCTAATTTCTTCATTAATGTGATATTAGTCTTAGGGCTAATTGTAGTGGTGATATAAATTTTAATTCTTTCAAACCAATCAAATTGCAATGGGGGTTTAATCAAGTCATACCTCAAAACAAAATCAAAAACCAAAAAAGATGAACCATTTATTTACCAAGGAAAAAAAAAAAAAAGGCCATACCTTTTTGTCAACAAAATCTGCCCAGAACCTTGACTGAGCTCTCTGGTAAGGATCAGAAGGCAACAAAGGAGCCTTGTCCTTCCACACGTCATCAATATACTGAACAATGATAAGTGACTCACAAAGAGGTTTCCCATCATGGACAAGAACTGGGATTTTCTTGTGAACAGGATTCATTTGAAGAAGTAAAGCACTTTTGTTCCTCAAATCTTGTTCACTGTACTCGTACTTTACACCCTTTTCAGCCAATGCTATTCTCACTCTCATACCAAATGGACTTGCCCAGAAATCCAACAGGGTTACTTGATCACCAGCCATTCTTGAAGTGAAAAAGAAGATGCTTGAAGTATCGCTACGCCTCTTGGACTACAAAGGCTGAGTTTGTTAGAGTGGAAACGCTAGTATTTATAGTAAGAAAGGGCTGAAGGGAGTTAATATGGCGGGTTTTCCAGAGTCATCTAATTTATTGATTGACATAGACATCTTGAACATTCTAGCAAATTACGTAATCAAGGACCTCATGCTCTCATATGCCTCTTTCCGTATCGTTTTGTTTCCCTCTCCTATAATATATAATTATATACAGTATTCCAGGTCATTCCATGAAGATAATAGTGTCAAGCTTTATCGCATGTTGGTGCGGGGTATAAGAAATCTTCATCTAATTATTTGTTTAGAGTCACTAGAAGATTTCAATATACTTATCTTATTAAAAAATTTAAAAGTAAAGAATTGATTAGGGCTAAAAAAGATATTAGTATTCCTAGTATATTTTACCTGAAATAAGTTGTATTGGATGGTCTAAATATGGTTTAAAAGTTTTGATGGATTCTTAATCAATAGTTTGTCTATGACTTAAAATAAATATTTATTTTCATGAATAAATCGACATTTCGAATTTATTATGGACTCGTATGTCCAGATAAATTTTTATGGGAATGATCCATATAGGTGTCCTAATAAGGTTAACCTATCCTAAAAGAAAAAAAAGGATTCTTCACAACTCGTATATTGTAGTAAATATTACTCTTAATTAAAATTGATGAATATCTTAAATTAGCCTAAAACTTTTCTAGTCAAGTCCTGGAATTTAAATATTAGCTTACTTTTAGGTCTAACATTGATACTAAGATGTTGACCATTAATTTTCATAAATTAAAAATTTAGAATTATTGAAATATTGGTCAAATCCTTAAGAAATTTTATTAACTTAGTGTAAATTCAAAAAGATGCAAAGAAAAATCAACATAGGTATTTTTCTAAAAGCATGCTAAAATTTTTTTTCCTCCTTTTTTATAAATAAAATACAATTTTTATAAGAAATGGGCTATATAGTGGAAGAAAGTGTCAAAATAGGTGTGAGGATGTGTTTCCTAAACATGCACTTAAGCTAAAATTCCTTTTATCAAAATAGTGGCAAACCAAACATTAAAGTCTTAAGTATTTAACCCGGTTTTGACACGATGGAGTTGACCCGAAAAACACTAGTTCAATCATGAATTGAACAAAAAAAACAAAATTTAATTCAAAACTAAACCAGGACACAAAGATTTAAAATGAAACAAAATCAAAACTAAAAAAAACACAAAAACAATTCTAAGAAAAAAGATCAAACACCAAGAAAAATAAAGAAAACAAAAAACAGAAAGAACAATGAGGAGCAACGAAGAACATTCAAACTCAAGCCTAATAACATAAACATCAAATTGGACCTGATTTCAAGCAATAAAAGACAAGGTTTTGTTCGCAATCAAGCATAGATCAAAAATCAAGTATCCATTTGCTTCAATGATTACTCAAATATCATGATTTTTATCAAAATGGGTTTCAGTTCAAAATCAAAATCCTAAGATTAAAACCCACAAAAACATGTTATTGATACATGAAAACCCTATATTATTTACTAATTATGATATACGAACTTATAGAAACAAAAATCAAATCAAAATGAAACCTAAAACTTAACCTTGAATCATCAAGAATATGTATAAGATTTCAACTTTCAAAGTTGTAGCCCTATTATCAACCAAAAAATTATCAAAACTCAATTCAAAACTGACTCTTTAAACACTTTGAGACTCAAACTAAACTCAGGACCCATATATTTGCAACCTAGAAAAAGCCATCAAACACCTACTACTACCTTTGACAGGTTCCAAAACTACTATACTTTGTCAAAACCAAATACATAAACACCTTTTAAACATTCCAGCAACATTAACAACAACTTCAAACACATGATTATTCAATCAAAACAACATTTTCAATCATCAATCCACATAAATGCTAAAACACAAAAAAAAATGCCAAAAAGATTCAAAACCATCATTAAACATTGAAAAAAGCATGAATGGGCAGGCCACATGGACTGCACCCTTAAGTTTTCATATGGTTATACATTTTCCAAACTTGTTGGCTATAGGCTATTACTTCCCTTCTCTCTTCCTTCTTTCCTATTCACTTTCTATTCTTTCCAAAGCCTGTTAGGGGTTCTATGCCAATATTGCTTGATCCTATACAATTTCTTTAATTTTAATATTTTATCTTCATTACATTTTACTACAAAGCCGATCGATTGCTCCATATAGATGTTTTCTTTTAAAACTCTAACCGAGCAAATTTTTTCATTGTAGTTGATCCTAGGTAGTTGAGAGTAGCCTTTCGCCACTAACCTTTCTTTAAGCTTTTGTATTAAGCCATCAAAGTTAAGCTTTATTCTATAAACCCATTTAACTCCAATGATCTCTTTATCTTTTGGTTGATTCATTATCTCTCATATCTTATTTTTCTTGATCATTTTAGTTTCTTCCTTCACTTTACTCATACTTTTTTTTCGATGCATCTTCATAGCTTTTTAGCTCCACAACTGTGAAATTGCAGCTTTAATAAATGTCTATTAATGACTATATTTTTCTAACTGGTGAAACTAAAGAAGTTTCTTCTTGCTATATAGTAGATTGTGATCTAGATGAACTTAAAGATGTTGATTGACTTGTTGATGGAGAAGATCTTGGTGATAATGATGGATTTATACCTTTTTCAACATCTACTTCACAAATTTGAGTTAGATGAAAATTGATTTTTCTTTTTTTCCATTTTTTCTTCCTCCAAATTTCACTTAGCATTCTCATAAAACTCGATACCCAATTCCACTTAGCATTCTTATGAAACTCGATATCTCAACTAATAATTAGCCTTTTAGTTTATAGATTATACACTTGGTAGCCTTTTGATGTTGAACTGTAGCCAAAGAACTATTATTTGTTCAGCCTTGTCATCCAACTTACCCCTTTGCACTTAGAATATAAGTGTAGCATACATTGCCAAAAACTTTGAGATGCTTTGCTAAAGGCTTCCTTCCCGACCATGCATCAATCAATGTAGTATGGGTTGCAAACCAGATGGTACACAACTTGATCCCTATAAAGGCTTACTAGCAAAGGGACCGGTTGGAATGACTGACAGAAGAAAGAAAAGCACCTGAGAAGCACCCACCACGGTCTGACATTTCACCACAAGGATCAATCTTTTTTCACTCATGCGGTCCTTTTTTTACCATGATGGAGATGAGAGAGTCATGCTTTGAGTTGAATCTCTACTCCTCTGCCAGAAATTGGTTTGGATGACTTACAACCAACTATTTCTTACATCAAACAGGGGAGATGTCGGCCATAATCTAGCCCTTCGACAGATAGCTCTTCATCCAAAAATGTGATGAGTTTTCTGTTCCCCTCCTTTCTGTCTCTAAAACTCTAATTTGGTGCTCCCCCCTTCCTTCATCGTCTGGTTATTGTTCATCTTGAAAAAGATGCTTGAGTGGCTACATTCTAAGGGTATTTAATGCTTCATCTCTCAACCAAACCAGACAAACTATACACCACCATGATGACCTGACAGTCGCCAGAGTAGACCTCGCTAGTCAACTGCACCTATACCCACCACGTTGCCGTCCTAAATTGGCCAACCCAACCAGGCTTTTGCAGCCATTTTGACAGTTCATGATGACAACTTTGAATCAACTGTTGGGATCATTTCGGGTTGAATTAAGGTCAAGATTTGGCACAAGTAAAGACAAAATATCCCTCTTTCACCTCTTATAAATAGGAGTGGATTCCATGCCCTGGACATGAAAAAGCCAGAGGCCAAACTTGGAGAAAAACTAGCCTCTCACCCTTAGTTTTTTTGCCATTACTACCTTTGATACCTCTCTTTGCCATGACTTTGCCTTTTACAACCGTTCAACCACAAAAGATCGCTAGTCTCCTCCATTAACAACCATTTATCTCCTCCATAAATTTATCCTCAACTTCTCGTGCGCAACCACCCCACCATGGGTTCCTTCTTCTTCTTCTTCTTCTTCTTCTTCTCCGTCATAAACTCCCCTTCCACAACAAACACCGCCCATCGGCGTCTCCAGCAATGTCTCTGCCACTAGTCGTCAACAAGAACACTACTAACAACTCCTCTCCTCTGCATTAGGTAAACTTCTTTAGCCCTCCTCTTCTGCACCTTTTTTCTTCTTCTTTTGACATCTTGCATGCAGGACGTGAATTAATTCACGTCCTACACTGTTGGCTTTTGCCAGTAGTCATGGGATGGGTTGGACCTGATTCAGCCCAACCCAAATGGTTGGGTCAAGTTCGGCCCACCCCACAAAAAAGAAAATAGGATTTGTTGGGCTGCCAGTCGGCCTAACCCAACTAGGTTGAGCTGGACCCTTTCGGCCCAACCTGGATGGGTGGGCCGGGTCTGGGCTCATTTATATTTAATAATGTAATATAATATGAAAAAATGAGAAATTTCAAAAAACAATTCAAAAAAAATCCTTCAAAATTTTTTATGATTTTCTCATATATTTCTCTACCAATTTTGCACAATATCGAGCTGTATATTTATATTGTAAGATACAAATCTAGTATTAAAATACCTGATTTTCTCTTAAAGGTTTTGTCGCACATCACCGGCGGAGCGCGGCGTCGCGGCGATCCTCGATTGGTTCCGGGGTCTTTTGTTTTATTGAATAAGGGGAGTCGCCACCTAGTATTATGGTCACTAGGAAACCTAACTGGTCTTTCAGAGATTCTAAGGCAAGGGACTGGTTGCGTAAAGGGAAGGTGTTAGCACCCCTAGTACGCCCTACCTAAAGTAAGCTGCTTGGTGTTTGGTTTGTCTTATAATTGCTATGGTGTTGGTGTTTTCTAATCCCATCAGTTTTTCTCGGTTTGATTCTAACTAAATTTATTAAGATAGAAATCCAAGGAGATTCCATGTGCTTTACAAGCTCATTTTTCCCTTGGTATTTCAAGAGTTTGCGACTCGTAAATCGCAAGGAGGAGGGACAAAAATTTAGAAATCTAGGGTTCTTTAAAAAACCTATTTTTTTGTTTTAGTGTTTTATACTCTCACGGCTCGTAAACCATGGAGTAAAAAATTGAAATGTCCTCGATTATAATCAAGACTTCTTTCAAGGATGTGTGCGGATTTATTACTCCCAATAATATTTTGGATATTCGTCCTTTAAGGGTTTCTTTATCCAAACATTAGCGGTGAATAATAGATGAATTCCCCCCAAAATAAGATTTTTATATTTTTTGGAATATTGGCCAATACCCTTTGGAGTTTTACAAACATGTTGTAAAATTCAGATATGCAAGAAAACAATTTTTTGGTGTTTAAGAAATCCATGCGAAAACACATTTTTAAAACTTCCAATATTTTTTGTACATAAAAGAGCGTTCAAAACATGTTAGGGTATTGGCCGTATGCAACACACAAAAAAACATTTTTTGTATTCGGTCCAAATCACAAGCATCGCAATTTAACGCAAACATTACGATAAAAAATAGCAAGCCATCATATATATTGTAAGATTTACAAAAAAAACTTAAAACAACTCATAAAACCCATTCAAAAGCCAACTAACTTAAAATGCTATAACTGGAAAATCAATACTTCTGTATGCGCAAAGGGGGCCAAGGTTCTGACACCAAATTTTGAGCTAAAAAAAACTGATGCAGTGCAGCCATACTAATTTCATGTGAAAGGAGAAGAACCTGGGCAGCATGCTCTATTCCCCGTATGTTAAAGACTAAGACTAAAGAAATAAATGGCAGCTACCTTGTTTTAAAGAAAACAGAAACAAGTTCTTGAAAAGAACGAACAACAAACCCCAAATATACATACGGCAAAGAAGAAAAAAACTGAGGCTCATACCTGCTGATATGGCCTGTTTTAAATGTAGAAGATGACGTGCAAGCCGATGGACAGAGCTTCTGCCTTCTCGCCTCAAGCATCCACTAGGCAGCAGCCTTCTGATTCTTTCTCTTCATTCTTCCAGGACCGCCACCTCCAAGTGGACTTATGAGAGAAAAATCAATGTGTTTCTGGGAGTCAAACCTGTTCATCCTGCGGAGAAAGGCTTCACCTTCGAAAATTCAGCGTTGGTTCTTCTCATCCAGGGTGAGAAACATTCTTGCAGCCTTACGGATGCGGCTCAGGTACGCCGTGTCCTCAAGAGAGCAGAGTGAGCGGAGACCAGCAGGGCAGAAGGTCTATGTTGATGAGAGGGAGAGGGGACAGTGTCCGGCCAGAGAGAGAGATCTCTGTTTTCTTTTTAAAATCAGGGGGGTGGCTGCTTCATTTTTTAAAAAAGATGAGAAGGGGGGAGGGCTACGGCATCTTTGCTAGAGAGGATAGGTTTAGGTTTTTCTTTGTGTTTTCTCTCTTTTCTGAAAAATTACCCCATTCTCAATATTTTTCTCCCCCCTCATTATTATGGCTGGAGGTTTATTTATATAGAAAATCTCTACACGTGCTATTCAAGGAAATATTACAATAATTATTGCAGAGATTGTTTTCTATAACCAGCACCAACAAATCCTATATATATGGTATTTTATATTGCAGTGATTATTTTCCATAACCAGCACGAATCAAATCATATATCTATGGTATGATTATTTTCCATAACCAAGCATGAATCAAATCATATATATATATATATATGGTATTTTATATTGCAGTAATTATATATGATTCATTAATTATCTCCTTGACATATTGCTTCCTTGATATTAACCTTGATGCTTTATGTTATCGCCACATGTAAACCCTTATTATTATTTTTTATTTATTATTTTATTTGAAAATTTATCAAAATATGGGTCAAAAATTGGGTAGCAACAGGTTTATAAATTGTTTTTGAACAACTCAAAAAAATCTCAAAATTTTTTTGAATTAATTTCCTATTTAAAAAAAACAAACAAAAAAAATATTTTCATGCATATGGCCAGGTCCTAAAGGTTTTTTAAGCATGTTTATTTTTTTTAAAAAAAGCATAACAAATTGCATCTTTCTCATATTTTAAAAAGAAAAAAAAATCGATATCACAACCAATTTATGATTATTCGTTATGATTCAACCAAAATTTCAGAAACTCTTCACCGATCATTTTGTTCATTTTACATTAGGGTTTAGATATAAACTATAATATTTGGGGCGTGTAAAATTACACAGTATAGTATACCTTTAAATATTGAAAATAAAAAAATGAATACGATGTTAAAATTTGAACTTTAAAATAGTTAGGATTTAGCCTGATAAAGTAGAGATTTCCTCATGAAGGGAGATCTGCCTTGGACCATAGATGAGACCCACAAATAGAAACTCGACCTAGAAAAATAATCAAACAACAATGCAACTTACATTTGGTATGATGCATTGGGGGTGATGCGTCTTTCCCTTGCACAACCAGTCCCTTACTCGGACTCTCGCAGACCATAAGTTTTCTAGTAACCTTAATACTAGGTGGCGGCTCTTGAACCTTTGTTGTTACCCATTTTTGGGTTCCTACACAAAAAAATGAGAAAATACAAAAAATATATATCAAAAACATATTCAGAAGAAATCCAAAAAATAATAGGAGCGAGAAAAGGATGCTGGAATACCCATAAAATGGCTAGAAATTGGTTGAGGAGGTTCAAAAATACAAGAATTAAAATTTGACAGTATATTTTTTTTATGAGAGTCCTATTGATAAGGAAAATTTAATTTTGAGGAAGAAAAGTCCAAAATCAGATGTTTATGGACTCAATTAAATTTTATTGAAGGTTTAATTGAATTTATGGAGGGTTTGATTGCAAGAAAAAAATGTTTTTAAGTCAATTTGGGCTTTATTTGGAAGAAATTAAAGTTTTAGGGTCAAATTACAAGTTTCAAAAGTTGATTTGGTCAAATCAGGGGCTTAATTGCATAATTATTAAAGTTTGATGGCCATTGAAAAATCCAAAACCAAGGACCAAATAGGAAAAGGCGTTTAAATAAAGGGGCTGAAATTGACCAAATCAGGGGCTAAATTGAAGAAATTAGAAGTTTATTGATCAATTGATGATCAAATCGCATGAATCCAAAACCAAAGACTGTTGTGTAAATGACGTTAAAATCAAGGGATCCAATTACAATTTATCTAGAGGTTTGATTACAAAATTGCAAAACCTCAAGGACCAAATCAAAATGGCCATTTGAATTTGAGAATAGAGCCATTTCATGGACAACTGTTCATTGTCTTCTCCTCAGCAACTGTTTCAGCAATAAAAATGTTGGAGATGTTTCATCATTAATGGCAGAAATCGTCTCAATTACGGGGCATGTCTCACGACTATTATCAAGCCGGCCGTTAACACCACAAAGCCTTCTTTAGCCTTATAAAAGCAGAAGAAATGAGAAGCACTAGAGGGGGAGAAAAAAAAATCGAAAGAGATGAGAGAAGACGCAGATAGACACAGGATAATAGAGGCAAACGGAGAGTACTGAGAGAAACTAAAAAAATCCCAGATGACAAAAACAAAATTACACAGCACACAGAACTGAAAAAACCAGGGGAAGAATGAACATGGAGCAAAAGAGAAGGAGAGAGTATAGAGGGGAAGAGTAGAGAAGGGGAGCTGAAGGAGAACAACAAAAAAGAGAACAAAAAGAGAACAGGAAGAATAAAAAAAAAGAGCGAGGCACTGTTGAATCTCTTTCAAAACTGCAGTATCCAGAATCAAGCCCAGATGAACTGGGAAGAAAAAAAAAACATAAATACCAGGAGCGAGGAAAAGCAAAAGAAGAGGAAGAACCAGAGGAAAAGCAAACGAAAAGGGGAAGATAGACGTCCAAAGCACGTTGTTGTCTTCGTCTTGCTTCTATGTAAACTTCTCCAGCCTTGCAAGATAATGCACAAACACTGTGCACTTGAAATTTAATTACATTGTGATTGTAGCAAGGGAGCGTAAATCACGCACGCTTGCGAGTAGAAGCCAACTGGGTCACTGGTTTGGGCTAGTGACTCAGCTAGGCCTGCTGGGTCCAGCCTAGTCATATGAGCTAAGCTGGACCCATCCCAAAAAAAAAGGAAAGAGAGATTTATATTTTTTTTTCTCGTGTATTTATTTTGTGGTTTTTATTTTTATATGATAAAAATGTAAATATGGTATTAAAATACTTGATTTTCTATGCAATGTTGCAAATATATATGTGTGTGTGTGTGTGTCTTAGCATGCATTTTTCGGCTTTAATAACCAGTTTATTAAAGTCATGACAACTAAACCAATATTTCAAAAAATAAAAAAATTATTTTGTTTTCCTTTTTAATATCTAGGATTACGAATTTACATGTAAGACGTATTCCTAATATTAAATAAAAATTATTTTTTTACGATGATTAGAATGGTTCGGTTTTACCGTACAAGATAAGAATCTTTTCACCGAGGAGAGCTTTTCTCGAACCATAAACAGACCAACAAAAAGAAAGGCATGACAATACATTACAATATATTAGACAATTAAACAAAGTAGCTTACCTTAGGTAGGGAGTATTTGGAGTATTAATACCTTCTTTTTACGCAACTAGTCCCCATACCTGATCTCTTAGACCAGTTAGTGTTCCTAGTGACCAAAATACTAGGTGGCAACTCCCTTTATGTCCATACAAAGATAAAAGACAAGGAATTCTTGTCTCCCCATTTTTCTTGATTTTTCAAGGATACCAACATTAGGATTTGAGAGTGGACTCGATCGCCGCGATGCTGTATATATGTGACAACCTTAATCATAATTTTATGATTAAATTCAAAACCCTTTCTTTCCCAACAATACCACTTTATGAGGCACTTTAGCTCGCTAGCCCGATGTCGCCTCACAATAGTGGCTATAATGACCTTAATGCCCACTTACAATCAAATGGACTTTGATACCACTATTAGAAGATGATGATAGTTTGGGAGGCAGCTTAGAGGTTATAAGGATAAAGGATTAAAATGAAAATAGTTTGATAGTTAAGGTGTTTAGTTGTGGTGATTTGGTAAAAGGAGGACTTTATAGTTTGGAAATGGTTGAAGGATATGGGATACACAAAGCAAAAACTTCATTGATAGGAGATATAATATAAGGAGGAGAGTTTTAAGACAAAGGTTTTATGCTTAGCATAGTTTTTGACTTGCCTTACAAGTGATGGTTGCATAGTTATTTATAACATTCTTAACCAACCTAAATGGAAAAGTCTATAAAAGCATTCTTTCTTTCTTAGAACAATCATAATATTTGTTAGACTTTTCATGTAGATTTTGGTGATCCCATTTATGATGAGATAGAAGTGGATTAATATTCTCCATCAATTTATGATGTTTTTTTTATGAGAATTATGTCAATGATGATAACATAAAAAATGATGTCAATGGAAATAATGATGTCATTAATAATGTTCTCATTGATAAGTAGAGGTTGAATGCAAATAGAACATGGAAGATGTTAAAAAAATGTTAATTTAAGTTATGTTAATCCATTTGATTACAAGTTTACTATTATCACAAAAACCCTAGTTGTGAAGGTTCATAAAACACTCCCATTTTGATCAAAGGGCCATGCATCGATCAATTGACACGACCAAAAGATTGATATCTTCTCTCAAATGCAGGAGTGTCGAAGTAATAAATAACCTGATAAGGTCGGGGTCGAACCACAGAGAGGTGAACTATATAAATTACAAATAATAAAATAATATTGATGTTGAAGAGAATTTTGAGATTTGATAATGATGAAAAGACTAAACAAGGATAAAACAATTGTCAAGGTTAGAGGATCTACTAATGATATTTCAAATACGCATAGTATAAACTCCTTTTTATTACTCAACTAGAAACCATACATAAAGAAAGTTTCAATCGGATGATTTATCATTAATGGCTCATTATAAAGTATTAACATGATCATATTAATTATCTTATTTAAGTAACACCAATACTTTTAAATATTGTCAGGTATTCATGATGTTAACAACAAATCAAGTTCCTCTCATAACAACGATGTCGGCCGAAGACTATGAAGGATCAAACATTTATTGTACCAAGTGTTATACAACATAAATCTAAATTAATCATTTAACAAGCAAGGTATTAAGAGTGAATAAGATAAAAATGATAAGACATGTTAATAGCAAACTTTCTTGGATCTAAGCATTGAAGTCCATGTTGAGTTTATATTATACTTATTCTAACACCATTAGTGAAACCTTTTCACTAAACTTAGCTAAACATTGTGAAGAAGAGAAACATAAATAAACTAGATAAGAACATAGTTATGATGAAAAGCATAAACAAGAGATTAATGAAAGCAAAATTTAAACATTACAAAAATACAAAGAAAGAAAGTAAGAATATGATCTTGATCTGAAAACCAAGATGCCTAAATACATGGCAAATGCCTCTTTTTATAAGCTAAAATGTAACAACCTCAAAAAATTTCAAGCAATATATATTCGTTTAACTCATACATAAAGGGTAAATAGAGCAAATTTTTTTTTGTTAAATTCACCAAAATTTCTAACGAAATTTCAGCAGAGTCTCCCCTATACCGGGAGATCCCAAGTTATCGACAATTTATCTTGCACACAATTATAATCACATCCCACCCATAATCACATCCATGATTGGTACATTCAATCATTTTATTCATTCGAGAATATACTTAGGAAAAATCTTCATTCTCAATCTCCATCTCATATCACATGCATAAATTATTAATTAAGAGGACCATCCAAGCACTGAAATTTCATATATAAGCACAACACAGTTTAGCGTTCTGAACATAAACTATTACGCTATAATTTTTCCAAGTATAGATTAATACATTAATATTCCAAAAACAAAATAATATAAGGAGTATACTATTCTATTCAGGTTACATGTTTGCTGCATAACAAAATTACATGAAAATCCCTAAGTTCCTAACTTATACAAAAGGGATAAGGAACCTAAATTCTACTGTAGACGTGAATGGGAGGGACCTGCAAAACATAAATTCTCCATACAATTAAAAATAACTAAAATACAAACAATTCACGGAAAAAAATTATACAACACATCTACCTACTTAAGTCATATGCAATTTTAATACGCCACCACCATCCCTTTTGAGGATTATCCAGTTTATTTCCTTTAACTACTTTTACCCACATTAGGAAGACTATACCAACACTAACGACCTCCATTAGTGTCTTTAGTTGTCCATCCTTGGGTCAACTAATCATATTCATCAAAATGCCGACACTAACACGACCGTTGGTGTCATTAAATATTTTTTTTGAACCGAAATAGTTAATCACTGTTCTATGCTACCTTGGGAGGTCCTCGGGTATGACAATGTCAATGATTCTTGACATCATTAACTTTCACCTCGGAAAGCTAATCAAGTCTATAAGTTTTGCCGATTGTTGTTACTCATTTTTGGACCCCACGTGCTGAAGACAGTGTACACCTCTTTTGAACTGAGTGTAGGAGTTTAGCTCATATTCACCAAAAGATTGACAAAGGCATATAAAGAAATATTTTGAAACCTTGTTTGAGTTGTTTTCTGCTCTTTTTATCCTTCCTCTTTACTACCAAAATCATCAGGTTTTCTTAGTTTGATCAGGAGTCTTCATAATGCTAAATTCATTTTTTTTTATCTGGTCTTTAAGGTTGAAAAATCCCTCAGAATTTGCACTAAAAAAATAGTTCTGCTGCTGTTGCAATTTTTTTGTTCCAACTTAGGCTCTGATTCTGACTCAGTTTCGTACGATATC
>Ga0325411_1003790_pt1 | contig 17003 bp, 6 predicted proteins | sample PopdelMetagenome_13_FD_206181 | JGI IMG/M metagenome (GOLD analysis project Ga0325411, IMG submission 206181) | Populus deltoides microbial communities from Bellville, Georgia, United States - Xylem-PdIQD-R4 | ecosystem: Host-associated > Plants > Phyllosphere > Stem > Wood/Secondary xylem...
CATACAATCTTCAAGACTAAAAGGACTAACATACAAAAACATAAAAAATACAGGGATTAAATTATAATTACTTCATTGATTCATGAGCGTTAGCGTCGACGACGGAGCCCACCGCCATGATTTTAACTTGTGTATCAAATCTTATTGGCCAACAAATTCCTTGATAAGAAATGTTACCAAAGGCAAGAGACAATAAACAAGTTGCTAGAAAATAAATAAAAAAAAAAGTCATTAAATTAGGGGTTTTATGCTTTATTTATTTGATTAGATTACTACTTATGATCCAATTAATGAAAACTAAAGCATCACAAGCACTAATTACATACACTGCCCCCAAAATCTCTCTCGTCTTAAAGTTTCCTAATCGGGTATGAGGCCATTACTGTAAACTACTTCTAGCCCCTATAAATTAAGAAATATTCTACTTTGGCCTCTATAGTCTTAATCTCCATCAACTGGCACTCCCTCGCCGGTGACGCTCCACCTCTTCTCTCCTTCATAATATTTTTTTTAATAAGAAAAGTAATAATCAAAACCATCAAATATCAAACACAAATCTGCAACACTACACTATCTCACTCTCATAGATACATTTAAAATTCCCAAAATCTGCTTCACTCTCTCTCGAATTGTTGTTATTTTGTGTTAGTAATTTCCAAATGTTTTGAAAAATGGCGCAGCACAGGCATTACACGAACGGCACGTCGGATCACGTATCCATCGGGATTCGTGCGTCGTCGTCGTCTAGCTCGCAACAGCAGAAGTCGGGTCGGGTTAGAAGATTAGGTTACCGATCCGATAAGAGTAGCCGAGGCGGGTTGTCATTGATCGGTGCGGTCATTGTGTTTTTATGCCTTGCCCTTGTTGTTACCGTTTTAGCTTACTATTTCCTCTCCAACGAGAATACCACTAATGACAAAGGTTTGTTTGTTTTTTTTTTTTTTGGTTTTGTGTGGTTGCTGAGAAAGTGTGAGAAAATGAGAGAAAGTGAAATCAGAGCTTCCGTTTTGTTTTAATTCAGTTACATTGTTGTTATTTAGTTAGCAAGATGCTAGTCAGAAGAGAGAGATTTAGTGTGGTTAATCATTTTCATTTTATTTTTGTTATTAAATTTGTTTGTTTGGTTGCTGAGAAAGTGTGAAAAAATGATTGAAAGTGAAAATTGGGAAGCACAGTGAGTAATTATGCAGTAAACCGAGAGCTGGTTTTTATTTACTGTAGGTACATTGTAGTTAAAAGCGTTTAGTGGAGCTCAATTTATTTTTTTAATATCTATTAATGTTGTTTAATTAGTATTTGATCTGTAATTAGTCATAAAGATTGAAGAAAAAAGAAAGAAAGGTTGAAAACTATTTTTCGTTTTTAATTGTTATTTGGATCCTTAACAAGTGCATTTTTTTAAAGATGTAATTTTAGTAAATGTGTTTGGTGCAGGTGTAAATGATAATCATGTTGAGGATGATGAGATGAAAAATGATGATTTTCTTACAAATGTTACACGTACTGATACTATTAAAGTTCTTGGGTTTGGGCAAGGTTCGGTGGGACATGGACGGGATTCTAGGTATTGGGATACGGATGATAGGAGAAGGGATGAAGATTACAATGAGGATGATGTTGAGCATGATAGCAAGGTTCATAGGGATGGTGAATCTAGTGAGAAGGTTCATAATTTGGTGAAAGTGAAGAATTACAAGGAGAAGGCGAAGAGAGTTGAAGATAGAAAGGGGGTTGGGTTGTATAATGAAGAAGGGCGCAAAGAGTTGAAGATGTATGAAAAAGAGTATGAGGCTTCTTTGAAGAGCACAGGAAATTTGGGAAACAAAAGTGATATAAAAAATTTGTTACTTGATGATGAGGATAACGGGGAACAGAATGGAGCTGCTGATAGTGAGAATGACTATGATGATGGTATAGATTTTCATGATCCTCGTACGGAGGAATATGGTGGCGATTCTGAACATGACAGGGAGGAAAACTCCAGTGAAACAACAGTTCATGTCAAAGATAATACAGTGTCATCTAGTTTTCTTGATGCTAAAACCAAGGATCAAAATAGTGCAAAGGACAATCAGGAAGATTCCTTGAGTTTGTTAGAGAAGGGTTCTTTGAATTCTCAGAGCTCGGATGATGGGAACACTGATTCTCGACATGCCGATAACATTGGTGGTCGTTCTACAAGTAAATCCCGGTCAGATTCGAAGAAAAAATCAAAGCGTCACAAATATTCTGGTAATTTTAAATTTTTATTTTTTAATGTTTGAATGCAAAGTTGTAAGTGTCACACATTGAAACCTTAATTTCAAGGGAAGTTTTAATATTGCCTTGTACATTTTGCTTCATGTACCTTGTTTCTGGATTGTGATTCTAATCCTAAAAAGGGAAAGATTGATATATAAATGCATTCTTTACATATGTTTTCCAGAATGTTTACCCCCATTTTACATGTTAACCTCCCCTACTGTCTATATAATGTTATAATTGTTTTTGGAGACATGGTTTGTGATTGATAACAAGTCCAGTTCTTTGTCTATGTGCATGACCTGTTCAGGCATATCTGTGCCCTTCTTCTGGTGCTCCATGGGCCAGGCAATAGGTAATACAGAATGGGCCTCAGCACAATTTTTGAAAGTGTTCATAAATTATTCATCAAAACCGACTTTTGACATGTTAGCTTGAATATATGTGCACAATATATGTTCTTCTATGTGTGTGTTTTTCCTACTGTTTATTTATTTGTTTTGCATATGAAGCCCACTGATGATTGATTGGACCAATATCAAGAGCGAAATCCAATTAGAAAGTCAAGAACCGCAAAAAAGTGGTATCTTGAGATCAGATTCCAGTATAGGAAATTTCTTTTCTTTTCTTTTTCTCTTTTTGTTACAAAAACCTTAACTATGCTCTTTGATTGACTAAAGCCAGGTGGTTTAATGAACCCGTGCTGTCTAAGCCCTTTGTTGATTGGACTGTCTGATGGATTTTTTCATTTGTCTTTGCTTGAATGACAATTTGGACTAGTTTTGATTGGAACAATTTTGAAGCAAATGGTAAAGGATATCAAATTTAAGGTTGCAGTGACTGGTTTATGGTTTGAACATTTTAAACATCTGGTTCTGCTTAGAGGACTAGTGAATATTTCCTTTTCTTACTTGACATGTCTTGCTTGAATTATTCAGGTTGTGGGATGAAATTTCTAAATTCCACTACAAGGCTTGTGGAGCCTTTTGAAAGTAGGAAGTTTGCAAGATTTTCCTTGCAGTATACTGAAATTGAGGAGAAGCCTGAGGGACAAGAGCAATGGGAGCCCAGATTTGCTGGGCATCAGAGCTTGCATGAACGGGAAGAATCTTTTATGGCACATGATCAAAAATTAAACTGTGGTTTTGTCAAAGGTCCTGAAGGATCTTCAAGTACAGGATTTGATTTGGCAGAAGATGATGCGAGTTATATAAGTAGATGCCATATTGCTGTGATCTCTTGCATCTTTGGGAATTCAGATCGTTTAAGATCACCAGTACATAAAATGGTATGGGGCTTTTATAAAAGTTAAGTTGTATGGAAATATTTTGGTGCATCTCTGATTCCAAATCAGTTTCTGCATTATCATCTGTTTTTGGTGCATCTCTGATCCCAAATCAGTTTCTGCGTTATCATCTGTTAAGTTTGCTATTGGGGAATATATTGACATTGATAATTGATGTGTATCGGAGCTCAACTGTTTTCTACCTTTTAAACCTCACTCTTTCGGTCTCCCTGTTTACCATGGAATGAATGTGGATGAATATTCAACTAAGATCCCCCCCCCCTTTCCTGTTCTGATGAACTGTGGCTTGGAGGAAAGCTATTGTGGTTGAAATTTATCAAAGAGAGGTAGACTTTAGTTTATGTTTTAAATGTGAAAGACATATCTCTGGTGGATCGTGCATATGATTAGTTACCCTACAGCTCATGAGATATGTTTTTTTCTATGCTTTTGTAAATAACTTGCTGGCTTCATGAAGTGCTGTTGTTGAAGCGAAAGTAGGTCAGGGTTAGATAGCAGTTTGGTTCTGCCTTTTTTGGGTTATCTGGTTGGAGCATTTGATTCTATCTATCGTGTTTATAGAATAATCTTCTCAATTTACTGAAGGTAAAACCCAACTTTTTCCTTATTTTATTCTGTTTCTCATTTGGAGTTTCCTGATATATTGAAGCTTTGTTATGATGTATATGGTATATTTCTGCCTGCAAGTTTGTGTCAAGTTTCCTTGGTGTTTCTTTGTACACTGCAGCACCTAAAATTCTATGCAGCTTTTTGTTTGTTGTTTCCTGGATTTTTTCTTATCTCCCATCAAGCATTTTATACATGTGAACCTTTATATAATTTCTATATTTATTGCATATGATATGGATGATGGGTATCTATTAGGACGTTATATTCTTTGGATTTCTAAGCAACATCCTATCCTATGTGCTGTGCTGATTTAGGACAACTTGTTTGTTTCCACGAAGGAATTATTTCTTATAGTGCTATTTTACGTGATGTAAGAAGGGTAGAAAGTTAGGTGATTAAAAAGGGCAAGTGGATCGCAATACTTGGTGATTTGGGATGGCGTGATGTCAAACAAGGTATAAATGATTTGAGGTGTGGTCTAGTGCAGATGTAGTACCTGCTAATAGTAATTACTAACTATATCTGCTAGGATTTTGTTATATGTTAGGATTAATTGGTGTAAACTTTATTCAGGGTGTTGAAATTAGGATCCTTGAGGTATGGAGGAAATATATATATATATATATAATGAATCTCCTCGAAACTGATGGTAGAAGATCTTCAAACCAAGAGTTCCTAGAACTTCCCATAAGGTGCCATTGATACAAAACCTGAGGTTAGACTTGCATCCTGCAATCTTAAAGATCTAGTCAACTAAAATCATCTCAACTCCCAAATGTCTCAATCCAAGCTTGTTCAGGTGGTTAAGATTATTGATCTCATCCATTCAATTATGCTTTGGTCTTAAGTTTCTGCAACCTGTTGTGATGGTAAATTACTTTTGACTACTTTAGCAATGCCATTGTTGGTTTATCTCTCCACTCTCTTTCTCAGTACTTCTGGTTCTTCCTTGAAAATACCCCAGTAGCTTTGGCATGGATGCAATCAGACCTTTTCACATAATTCTTGCTTAATTTACCCCCTGCATTGACAGCTTAGCCTTCCCACAGATGCACTCATTTCTTACCCAATTATTATTATTATTATGTATTTATTTATTTTATCTGCTTATTTTCACCCATCCATTTTAACATCCTCACTTGATGAACCTGCTCCTTTATTGCTCAATACACAACTCTATAATCTGAAGTCAACCAAATTTCAGCTTTATGAAATTGAATTGTTTTTAGATATCTCAAATTCACAACCCCATTGACAGCTTCAGAGATTGAAATTCTGTAAAATAACATTTATTCCCAAGATAGAGCATTAGAAGCTTATACATTTATAGACTTCCCTATACCCATATCCTATGTGAACTTTGGCTTGTAATGTGAATTTAAGACCCTTAGGACCAGGTAACCGCTTGGGATCACAGAATATGAATAAAAACATGAGTGGTTCAGATTATAATAATCTTGTACCTCTTAGTGGTCTCTTGTGGATAAAATTAGAAATTTACTAAAATTGTAATCAGCGCTGGAAGAGTCCCCAAATGTCGAGTTTAGAGCTGAATTTGGAAATTCTTGAATATTCAATCTTGCTCTTGATGAGCCTCTTAGGTCACACATCACCTTCTACGCACCTTTTCCTCTACTCTGACGAGCTCGCAAAGTCGAATCATCATGGGTGATACTTTCTATCAGCTGGACACCAATTTCATCACTAACTTGTGATGTATGTTGTGGAATCCTATTCTGATCATAAATTCTCATCCCTCTTTCAGGTCACTCGTTTATCAAGGAAAAATGTCTGCTTTGTAATGTTCATGGATGAGGTTACTTTCCAAACGCTTTCTTCAGAAGGCCACATTCCAGATACAGCTGGTTTTATAGGTTTGTGGAAGATTGTGGTGGTGAAGAATCTACCATATAATGATATGCGAAGAGTGGGTAAAGTGCCAAAATTGTTGCCACACAGGCTTTTCCCTTCTGCAAGGTGAGAATCAAAATTGAACTGTTGGTTATGTACTGCAGTTAATTTTTAAATGCCCCGTGATTGCTGTTTTGTGCTGTGGAGTCTGTGTGGAGTGAATTTGATGTCTGAACATTAAGGGAAAGAAGAAGAAGAAGAACATAGAACTTGGAGTAGTGCTATACTGGGTCCTTTAAAAAACGAGTTACAATTTGTGAGAAACTGATTGCTCATTTGATCACAAACTAAAGTTATGCTGGATCCCTTCCCATAGGGATTAACCTTAGTAGATATGATGGAGGGGTTTATAGTTAAATGGTCTTGAGTTTTGTATCAGACCATTTATTTATTTATAAATCATATAAATTGTATTGAGAAGCCCAAGCTGACAAAAAGAGCAGCGAGCTAGAAGATACACAAGGCCATTCATTTCTTGCTTTAGAAATGTATCCAGTATTGTCTTCGAGGAAACTCTAGCAACCAGGGTTCCAGCACTGGTACCAGCAGAAGTAATATTGTCTTCAAGGAACTCTTATTGTGATATATTTAAATCATCACGTTCAAATGATCTAACTTGTTATTTAAATGGTTCACACCACAAAACTGTCCAGGATGCTCATAGATTTTGGTTCATCATTTAGGTGACCTCTGCTTAAATAGTTGTGACATTGGAAGGAACATATGAACTAATAATTTTCTTACTTGGTGGGAATTATTTCAAAACAAGATCTGACAATTGTGTCTAATATTCTGCCTATAAATATTTTCCAGGTATTCAATTTGGTTGGATAGCAAATTACGTCTTCAAGTTGATCCTCTTCTGGTTCTTGAGTACTTTTTGTGGAGAAAAGGTTATGAATTTGCCATTTCTAAACACTATGATCGGCATTGTGTATGGGAAGAGGTTGCTCAAAATAAGAGACTGAACAAGTATAATCACACTGTCATAGACCAGCAATTTGCTTCTTACCAGACTGATGGGCTGAAAAGATTCAATGTCTCTGATCCAAACAAGCTCCTTCCCAGCAGTAATATTCTCTCACAGTTTTCAGGTTATACAATTCTCTGCTGAACTTTTGCTGTTTTTAGTTTGACTTTGTACTGCTTACAGATGTGCCTGAAGGGTCTTTAATTGTGAGAGCGCACACTCCAATGTCAAACCTATTTTCCTGTCTCTGGTTCAATGAGGTTGATCGCTTTACTCCTCGTGATCAGCTGAGTTTTGCTTTTACATACCAGAAATTGAGAAGGATGAATCCTGGCAAACCATTTTATCTTAATATGTTCAAGGTGAAGAAGCGTAACTTTTTCTATGATTTATCCCTACTAAAGTGAATGAAGTCCGTAGTAGCAGCAAATGTTCCAAATAAAACTAGTTGTCAAAAGTTAATTTTCTCCCCATCCCCAACTATTAACAGTTGTAAAGAAATCTAGAAACTACAGTTTGTATCATGATTTTTTCTATGTTGCAGGATTGTGAGAGAAGGGCCATAGCGAAGTTATTTCGTCACAAGTCGGAGGAGAAGCGAAGTACTCCTCGTCAAGAAGCAGCAGAATGAAACACATTCAAGTTATCTCTTCATCGGATGACTCTGTCTGTACATTATTTTTTGCTACACCCAGTCGACCAAGTTTGAGAGCCTGACAGTGGTATGCGTCCTTCTAATGCCCCAATATATTACAGTAAAAGTGATGGTTGTGGACCATTTTGTTCTGGATCTGCAATTAAGATGTGAGGAAAGTCCAAAGCAGAAGAAAAGTTTTATTGGCGAGATTTGTTGGGATGAGGTAATATTGCTGCTGTCTCTCTCTGACATGAATTAAATACCTGTGGAAAAGAAATTTGTGATCTACCATGTCTTATTGTACCGATTCAATTCACCATTTATTGCTTCATCTCTAGGCCATTAATGTCACAGTGCCTTATGCACTATTGCTTCCACTAGAACTACACTTTATCTTTTATTGTCTTAGAAAAACTATTTGATTTTCCCTACATTATTGGGTATCAAAATTGGCTGTTGTTCGTAACAATTTTTTTATGTATAATGAGGTTTGTACGATATAATGTTCTTTTATAGAAATTGCAGTTTGAGAACTCATTTACTTATTCTGCATTCCTTACCCAAAATGTGAATCATGCTTGAATTACTGCTTCGATTCTCCACTGTTATTACTGTTTTTGTTTTCCTTTTTTTTATTACGAAGAGACTAGAAGTTCTTGTAGGGAAGGATTGAATCCATAATTATTGTAGAAAACATGCATAAATTGCATTACTTCCAACAAAACTTTTGTCCAAGAAGAATGCCCCATGCTATTAATTGTTAAAGAAATTGTAAGCCAGAAAAAAATAATAACAACATAAAATATAAAAAAATTGTCTATAAAACCTCATAAAAAGATGTGAAGCATTTCAAAATTAATTTACAAAAAATAAATTTTAAATCTATATTTTTTTTTCTAAATCTTTTCTAAATTTCTATTGCAACAAGATAAGTTTGCAAGACATGATTTGTTACCAATGTTATCTTTATTTCTTTTACGAGTATTTTTTTTTTCTTTTTTTAAGATGCTTCATTTTGTATGTTTCTAGGTTTTTTAAATTTTCTAGTTTCAAAATTTTTTCACTCTCTAGGTTTTTCAAGTCTTATTAAGTTTTTAAATATTTTTTATTTATTTTTTAAATAAATTTTCCTTTTAATGGTTTAAATAGAAATTTTATAATTTTAATAGAATAACAAGTGATATTCTATTAGTTATTATATATACCTATCTAAAAAATAATATAAAAATAAATAAGAGAAAAATTATAGATAAAAATATTCATATTAATTTTTTACAGCTACGAGTTTTATTTTCTCTCTCCTCTAAGTCTTTTTTTTCAATATATTAAGAAATATAGTACATGTATCGTGTATATAAACTCATTATACTATTAATTATATTGTAGACATAGAGTATTTGTACTATAAATATAATGTCTTGGAAAACGTTGTTTTTTCTGTGTTTAGTAAAAAATTACTGCTATGCAATCAAATTCAATGCTATTGGGTCTAACTGAACAAACCAATAACATTGGGTCTAGCTGTCCAACGTTATGTACTATCTTCAACCGGACTTAATAACATTAAACTCTATTTTATATCCAAAATATTTAATATATTTTCTGTACTTTGGATATTTTGTTACAGTTAAAAAAAAAAAAGTTGTTATTAACCCACGAAAAATCACAGGACAATATACTAGTAACCTATCAGAGGCAATCGGCATCGTGCCCACACATCAGCATTTTAGACAGGGATTCAATTCAAGATTTGCCTTTATGTTCTGCTACATAATATTTCTCCACAAAATTAAAAGCCTGCAAGTACAAGGTAGCTTTTTTCTGTATTAGTGTAATTTGCATATAGATTATATAAAACTATGATAAAAAAAAAAATTATTTCCATGATTTTTCTAGCTTGACGCAACCATACCTAGGATCTCATTCCTTCCTTTCACCACCTCTTGAAACAGCTCATTAACTACAGAATCAAACATTTCTAGATCTTCCTTGAAAGCCAGGGAACTTTTCTGCAGTGAATCAATGCTTTTTCCCAACTTCTCTTTATTCAGAGCCACACCCTTCAGAATCTGAACTTTAAAATCCTCAACTGCACTCCCTACCATTTTAGTCTCAACTAAAACTGGCCTTGAGTTATCATTGAAACCTCTTCTCTCCTCAAAAAAGCAACAAACAAGCTTCCTCAGCGATGATGAGAATAACTTCAGTTGAGAGAAATCTCTATATGCCTCCTCATCATTTTCTATTGGAGCTGGATAGAATATTGCAGAAAACAGGAGCGAACAGACAATATTCATCGTTCTTCTTACAGCATATGATGCACAAAATTCATCATCCTTGGTCTTCGTTTTCGGTCTGCCAGTCTTGTATAGATTCACAATTTTCCAGTTCTCAAAGCCATAAAGCTTCTGCCATTCTCTTTCTAATTTCTCAATTTCAGTCATATTCATGGCCGAACCTAAATACCCTTCATCAGAAAATCTCCTAACTGCAACATCAACTATTAAACGGTACCTATCCATTTTAGAAATGGCTGATCTCAGCGCGTTACAAAAATCCAGGATGTTCAAAGACTCCTCCATGTACTCATCCAAATAGTTTCCCCCATCGCAGAACATGGGTACCTCAGACTTCTGAAATACTTCAAGAAACTGAAAGTGCATCTTCTTGAGGAGATTTGTGGCTTCTAAACACCATTGAAGAGACAAGGAGTTTTTCGCTAGTGAAGATTCAAGGTTCTTGATATCTATAAGAAGAGAGGAAAAGGTATTCATTGCTTCATCAATGTGGATAGAAGACGACTTTTATCTGAGAAAAAATGGAGGAAAACATGTAAGAAACAGAACCCTTCTCGTTATTTGAAGAGAGTTTTATAAAAATAAATCGTTATACAAGTTTTAATCACTTCTGAAGATTTCAGAGACGAAAGAATCAAAGAAGTAAATGGAGAGATGGATATAACAGTTCAGAACTGTATTTTTTCAATAGGAAGCTGACTTAATACAAAGGCTAAGTAGGATTAAAACAGAATGAATTATATCTTCATAAAAATCTATTTTACTCATTAATCAAATAACACAGACTTTTAATCCTTATTTTTTCTTAAAAAAAAGAAGAAGAAATTATTTTATTCATACAGCATCTACATTTAGCTACAGAAGGAAAAGGAATTAAATTTCCTAATATCTGCCTTAGATTTTCTAATGTTTTTTTACTGATTCTCCATTGCTGCATCATCACCTTGAGTTGGAAAGCAGATTATAACCAAGCCCTTTCAGTGCAAATTTTTAGCTTGGCCATATAAACAATAAGCAACCTTTCTCTCAAGTGGAAAAGAATACGAGAGCCTAGCTGAAGTTCTTCACGAGAAAGCAATCTATATATGTCCCGATTTCACATTTCCCATACAATAGATCTCGAAATTTTTTATACAAGTTAAAGTGACATGTTTTTTTTTTGTTTTTTTTTATTTTAATGCTCAGATAGTCTTAAAACAAAGATTTTATTCACCAATTTTATGTCCTTCCTCGTACAAGTTTTATGCACTGCCATCACACATCCGTACTTGTAAATTCATGAAAATATTCTTTTTTCGATTTTAACATAAGATGATAGGTAACATGAACACACCAACTTATCCTATGAACCAACAGTTCCTTGCTTGCACTAGATAAATATGACATGAAATGCACGTTCGAGAGTGTGATAAGATTTTGTTTCAAGGAGTTTTTTTCTTATAAATACATCAAGATAATTTTATTTTATTTTTTAAAATTTATATTTAATATCAGCATATCAAAACAATCCAAAAACATTAAAAAAATAATTTTAAATAAATTTATTTTTCAAATTTTAAACAAATAGCGTTTTGGCAAAACACACCAAAAAGGTAAACAAGATCCTGATTTGCAGCTTTAATCAACCCAAGTGGTTTGAAAAGGTCTTAATAATTGATCTTTGGACTCCATTTGTTTCTTGCTACCATGATTAAGGTTTCTAAAATGTTTTGTTTCCCAGAATTGACCAACATAAACCAGAATTTGTGGAGGGCAAAGGTCAAAGACAATGCCTTCAAAGTTATCTAGGACTCCTTGTACCCGCTTAGAAACCAAACAGACACGGAAGAAAAACAATTATACAATCTAAAAATGACACTATATTAATCACCAATGAGTCATTTCCAACATGGAAATTTTGACTTCGAATCTTATTATATTAGAAGACGAGATTAGGACTTTGTGAGATGGGAAACACAATGTTCTCATTGACATATTCATTAAAAGAAAAATGGCGTCTTAGGCATATGGTGCTCATGTAGTTACATACCATTTATAGGACAATTGACCAACAATTTGGTATGATATGGACACAGTTCTAAAATTCAGACCATTTTGCGTACCTGCAGCAGCATGCAAGAACAAGGATTGGAAGCCAACTTGACCTAGTTGTTGAGGTGATTAGAACTACTGAAAGTTCTTTTGGATTATGTGAAGAGTGTTTTTTACACTACAAATTTCAAGCATCAAAGGAAGAAAAGAAAGAAATTCATATATAGGAATCATCAGAAAACAGTATGCAGGCGGAGGATCTATAACAATATTCAAGGGAAAGGATGATGATATTGCTAAACGATCATAGAACTCCTTGAAGCAATATTTACTAATTTATACACCAACAATGTGAATGCTACCCGTGTTCATGTAAATCATTTAGCATTCAATGATCCATGGACGTGATCTGACGAGTAAATCATTCCTTGAAATCGTATCATTGAAATATACTGTGAGTGCAACGGCATTTATAACTCATTATTGATAGGTTTCGACATCTGTTCATGTTGTATGATACGAAATAATACGGTACGCATGGATCGCTCCACCCATTTTGGTGCCAACAGGCTATATATAGAAAAGAAAATGGAGGGATTACCATTGGTATCATGCATGCATGAGTACCAACATGGGGCACATGTAAATTTGGTGATATAGACAATAAAATGAATTAAATTTGGTAATAGAATATCTTAATCACATATGAATTTAATTTATTTATCAATTAAAATTAAATTTAAATTGAATATTATAATTAAATTCAATTACATTAGAGAATTGATTCTAAATAATTTATAAGAGAATTAGGTAGTATTTTTAATCTTCATTGAGCATGTTTTGCAATTGAACATTTGGGAGACAAGAAAAATAATTGGAGGAATTTATAACGTTTCGAGCGGGGCACATCCACCACAAATAGTTTCACATATAGTTATAAATCTCGATTTAAGGATCAACCTGGAACAAGATGTAAAAATTATATTCTTGACCTATCAAACTCAAGCCTAAAGTTCAGTCCAAACTCAACCAAACTAACCTAGGTATTTAAAGAAAAGACTGCTCGAGAATTATTTTTTTGTTTTTTTCTCTTTTCTTCTCTCTACCATAACTTTCTCCAAAAATATCAAGGAAATCAACTCTAAACTTAAGTTTTGATTCCAGGAAGGTTGAAGAAACAAGTAAGTATCTCCCTTTACTATTATTTTCGATTAAGACTTTGATTATGGAATGATTAAAGAAGAGTTTAGGGTTTTTATTTTGATTTGATGAAGGAATGATTTAAGGGTTTTAATTGATGTTGTAGAGTGTTAATTCTGCTCAAGGTCAATTTGATATGTTGTCTAGATTATAGGTTTTTGAAGAAGAAATGCTTATTTTGGGGATTTGTTGATTTGAAGATTGGTAGATCAAGATTCTGGAAATCCCGATTAACTAGTCTACTAGTTCGGTTGAACTGGTCGATCTATTGGTTGGTTGCTATTGGTTGATTGGTTGGTCTAAGCCGATTGATCGGTTGACATGTGATAGTGGTCAACTAGTTGGTCATTTCAATTGACCGGTTAACTTGACAATAGAAATTTATTGGGTCTGTTAGGTTCAATCAATTTGAGTTATGTTTGGGATTAATCAGGTGAAATAGTTCGGCTTTATATTTACATTTTGGTCTCTAAGCTTAGAGTTTTCAATCTTTTATGATACATTACTTCGAGTCATTTTTTAGTGTTTCTTGTATTCATTATTGGTTTTGTTGACGTTCCTTCTAATGATCTTTAGTAGTCTTTGGTTCTGTATCCTTTTTTTTTCTTTCATTTTCCGGAAGAGTGAGATAATCTTTAATATGCATGTAATATTAATAAATATGTATGTTGATTATATGATGAGTAGTTAATTTCTTGAATATATATATATGTTGACTTATTTTTCGAGTACTCATTCATTCTTGAATTTACAATCGCATTTTGTTGAACTAAATTATATTTAATATAATCTGCATTGTTTTGATAATTATAAAAGCATCTATTATATCTAAACGATGTTGTTTTGTCCAATTTTTTTTTCAAAAACATCAAAAAATTAAGGGCTAGGTTTTGATAAAGTTATACCAGTCACAGATTGACATGAGGTTTTTACTAAATCTGACAGGATCACTCATTTTATTTTCTTCAATCTGAATCGATTTAAGACCTGAGTTGGTCTGCCAATCTGACCCAAATTTTATAGCTAGGGTTTCAATGAGGGCCGCTCCCATGTCATATGAAGGAACGTGCAAGATTTCTAATAAGAAATCAATGGATGCTACAACATTTCTTAATATGAGGTGACAGGTTATTAATATGATTAATGTCTTAATATGAGTTGAACAAGTTAATCAATGGATTAGCTAGTTAACTCAAATTATAATTTTTTTTTAAAAAAAACATGGTTTCAGTAAAGAAAAATTAATTTGAAGACCTTAATTAAATTCCATTTCAGCAGATCATCGAGTTGACATGTTCATCAGTTATACGAGGGTTTATAATTATGCATTAATAACATTCCAATTGGAACTCTAGCTAGTAGGTATATATATTAAATTCAAACCGCAAGGTCCATCAAGAATTTCAAAATGAAGATTTCCAACTCTTAGGATTTCCATTAGTATAAATGTCTTTTATATTCACCTAATTAAATCAATACAAGGGTTAATCAGTCTGATTTTTCCTAAAAGAAAGACAAGCATGTTATATATATAAATACTGCATGTACACCTTCGATAAATTATGCTATAATTAAAGAAATTGTGGAAAGGCAGCAATTAGGGCAAGGTTAATTAATTATGCATGTAGTTATTTGAGTTGTGACATTGCAATTTGAGCGTCTCTTTCCATACCTGCTACAAACAATTTATCACTTACCATTATAGAGTCGATCGACAAGCTCATAGTTGTAATGTCATCACACAGAAAAAAACAAATAGAAAAAAGAGAAACTCCCAAGTGTTTGTTCTTGTTGTTTTCAAATTATTTTTTATTTAGAAAAAATAGTAAATTAATTATTTCTTAAGTGTTTTTAGATGATTTTGATGTGTTAATATTAAGAATAAAAAATATTAATTTCATATATCTTTTAAATTAAATTATGCATGTCAATCATTTGTTGTGAATGATTAATTTAAGTAGTTAGTAGTTGGCAAAGTACTAACTGCTTCTTAATTAGGCAGAATATATATTAGTAGTGATTCCCTTGCTTATGCCAAGAAGTCACGGGTACTGTTCGTCCCACTACTTCCTTTTAGGAGATCGAGTAGGCCTTTACTAATATTTCATAAGCTCTAGTGGGGTTTTGCCCAGTTGTATATATGTGAGGTGTCAGGCTATATATATATATATATCTCGTTCTGTCCTGATGAAATCGATCCAGAATGGTCGAGCTTCAAGGACTTAAGAATGTCGACCCAATGATTGAGGGATTTGGCAGTGCTAATTCTGAAGATGCTGAACTGGTTGTCGTGTTTCAAAAACATCCCATATGACAACATTAAAAAATGGTTAGAGTTAAGTGTATATATATCCTCTGTTAAACTTGTAAGCATCACAAGGTCAAACAAAGTTAATATGAGAAATAATTAGGGAAAAAGACAAAGTTACTTGTGTTTAGTTTTCGTTTCAAAATTATTTTTTGTAAAGATTTAAAAAAGTTTTATTTTATTTTAAATTTATTTTTTTATATTTTTAAATTATTTTAATATAATAACAAAAATATATTTTTAAAAAACAATTATTATCACAGTATCAAACAAACTCTAATTATAATTCTAGTATAAAAAAAACCTTTTAATAAAATTTTTTCGCTGAACGCTTCTCATAATCTTAGATAGTTATAAAAAAATTTATCATTGTTATAAATCTGCTGTAACTCAACTGGTTTGAAGCTCTCTTTTATAACGAAAAAAGGTAAAATTTACTATAGCTTCAGCATATTTTCAATCCCTATATTTGCACTCTAATATATTTTCGTGATTTATGCAGCAAGATATTAGACAACCCTTTCACAGCTTGGCATGGCATGCAATACTACTAGCTAGGGAACAGAAGCAAGGGCGTTTTCTAGACTGCCACACAGGATTTGAAATCAAGATCTCTTGCTCTTCGATTGGGTTCCATCACCATTGGCAAGTTGTATATATAAATCAAATGAATAAATCAAACAAAGACTCCCATGATCAGTACCATGAGCCAATTTTCACAGGCTTATGTGACCAGTGACCTTTAACTGATGGTCTATAAGAACTGTGATGCTTAACTGACCTAGGAGAACTGTGAATCAAGAAAAGACTCTTCAACACGTTCATGAACACCACCAAGCCTGGTTTCCTTGCAGAAATGATGGAAGTGCCTTTAGGTTTGGACAGTCTCAAGGCTTTAACGCAACCCATGTGAACTGCTTCAGAATCCAATCTCGAACTACTATGGCTTCTTGTCAATGTTTCTTCAGTGTTGAAATCCTCCCATAACATGTCCATCTTCTCCTCCTTATCATTTAGACTACCATTTCTTCTCACCAACTCAGATGCAGCGGAGCCCAGCTCCTCTCTTCTTGAAAAGCTCTTCCCCTGCGTGATCAAGTGCTTGATCCGTTCCGTTGGAAAACTATTTTTAAAGACTTGTTCGTCTTGAGCTCTCTCTTCTCCTTCCGTGCTGCTTTCTTTTGATGTTTCTTCATGGTAAGGATCAGGAGAGGCCGCAGGAGATAAGCACCATAGAGGTGGGGAATCGATGCTGCATGAGACAGGGTCTGTGAAGATGGGGAAGGTGAAGTCTTCAGTGGCCATAGCTAGGCTGGTGACTTGGGTGGAATGGAAAATGGTATTGGAGAGTGGGAGTTGGGGATTGGGAGTTTGGTACAGGTGGGGTTTTTGGACATATTAGTTCAACTGCTTCAACAAGTTAGCGTTTCTGTATCAAGAGTCTAGGTTTTAGGGTCCCACTCAATATCAAGGGTATTTTAGAGTTGATATCA
>Ga0325411_1003794_pt1 | contig 16997 bp, 15 predicted proteins | sample PopdelMetagenome_13_FD_206181 | JGI IMG/M metagenome (GOLD analysis project Ga0325411, IMG submission 206181) | Populus deltoides microbial communities from Bellville, Georgia, United States - Xylem-PdIQD-R4 | ecosystem: Host-associated > Plants > Phyllosphere > Stem > Wood/Secondary xylem...
CAGATCGTAAAACAATTCTTGGATTGACCATACACGTGTTAAGTCAACCTCAAACTCACACGTGTCCGAGAATGATCTGAAACCCCAAATCCCCAATCCATCAACAAAAGCAAGTACAAAACTGCATCTAGGGTTTTAGACAAAGCGGAAAAAAAAAACCCAAATTAAAGAATCGGGGATTCAAAAAAATCGAAATCAAAAGCAAAAATGTTTCCAGGATTGTTTATGAAAAAACCAGACAAAGCAGAGGCTTTGAAGCAGTTAAGGTCACACGTGGCCATGTTTGGTGCCTGGGTTGTTGTGCTCCGTGTCACTCCTTATGTTCTTCATTACATCTCTCATGAAAAGGATGAGCTCAAGCTCGAGTTCTAGATCCCACCTTTCTTTCTGAAGGTAATCAAATTCTCTAACTTTCTTCTTGTTTTTGATTTATTAGACTGTTCTGGGAGATGTGTCTTTGTTAATTTTAGGATCGACGGGAATCGGATTTAGTTTAGTTTTTGGGTTCTTTGACAGTTTTGGGAGATGAGTATTAATTTGATTTTCTGTTTGACTGGGCGATAGGAGTTTCAATTGTCACTCAAAAGAAACCCCTTCTGGGGTAAAAAGGTCGGATTGGGTTATTAAGTGTTTTTTTTTTAATTATTTTTTTATGAACGAGTGTGTTGAAATTTTACTGCTTAAATCTATGATGTGGGCCTTTTATATTAACGATCTTAATAAATTTTTCTTTATATATAAAAGAAATAGATCAATCACTCGAATGCTTAGAGTTGAAATCGTGACTTTGCTTGTTCAGTGAGGTGATACTGGTGCTTCGATCTTTGAGCTAGCATGTAATGCTGTGATGCAAATGTGATTTTATGGACTGTTGGAAATAATTCTGAATTGAAGTTTGAAATATATGGTCCATAAACATTGAATTGAAGGGCTAATGTGAGCTTAGAATGATGAAGGGAAACTTATTTTTCTTCCTTGGGTTTGGTTGAAGAAGCCTGTGGCGAGCAGTGGGTGAAGTAGAGAGGAGAGGAGGATGAAGTGAGGGTATCAGTCAAATTAACCTCCAGGTATTTACAGGAAGGAACAGTGAATTTTGGCAATTATAAATTGGACATCGTTGATCATAAAAAAAAGGTGTTTAGAATGAAATGATGGGATGTTTGTAGTGAGGGGATCTGTTCCATTTGAAATTGAATATGATGGTTAAGCTCAACGTGGAGGATTTCGTTTGGTTTAATGTCAGCTGAATTCTTCAGGTGAAAAAGGAATTTATGAAGTTTACTGACATCAGTTATCTTTTTTAATTGTCAAATTAATGAACACAGCAATGCGGTGCTGTTGTCCTCCCGGACCTCCTGGGTCCTAGGTGGTTCATTCTGGTCATAAACCAAAGTCATTTAGAAATGTTTTGTTTTTTGTTTTTTAATATTTAAGTCCTGGTAGTGTTGTCTTTTGAGGATTGTTGGTTTGTTATGTGCAAATGCTTCAACTTGTATGGTGCTTACAGTCAATCTCAGAGCTGGTTTGCTCAATAGGCCTTTTTCCCTGACAAATAAGAGGAGAATTAGATGTCGGGGGCCATTTTAGGCACTGATTGCATGTTAGTTTCCATTAAGAAATTGCTCTAACGCCCAAGCTATTTATAGTAATTCGATGGGTTGCAAAATTAATGGCATGTTGCCTAGTTAGTATGTAAAGCACATTGATCAATTCCTTACTAATTTAGTTGTACAGAATCCCAGGGAGCTTTACATCACCCCCCCCCCCAAAACAGTCCAGGGAACTTTTTTGCTGCATTGTTGCCTTTGTCATTTTTGATTTTGTGCTGGCATGCTCCTGCGCTGGCACATGCACACTCATAAGGTGTTCGAGTTCTATTTTTAATGTCGACTGAGCAGTGATGATATTTGCACCATAGTATTACTTTAAGTTGATGCCTATTATGTGCATTGAAGCTCATAGTGTGTATTTCTGTGAAGTATCGCGAGGAGCATTTTATTATTTGAAACCTTTTTTCATTTATAAGAGTGTCAGTTATATTCTACTGTCCATAAGGCAAGTAAATTGGTTCAGACTTCTGAATGGCGATGTTAGTCAAGTTCACTGGCTTGTTTAAGTTTTTACTTGTTAATTCGTTATCATTGCTTGTTGCAAAACATTTAACTTGCTTTCAGTCTCGTTATTTTTGGAATTTTTTAGAGATTTTTTTTCAATAGTTGTTAATTTGCGCACCATATGGTAAGCTTTAAATTGCTAGAAAAAACCATAGATAAACTCGATGTCTTATTTCCAGGTTCCAGTGTCACAAATTGTTTTTAATTTCTTCATCTTATTTACTGATGTTATATTTATTTGATCTATTTTTCTTCTGCTGCAGTGGTCCTGGAGGAGACGAATTCTGTTGAGATGAAGATGAGTGTCCGATCTCTATCTATTTTCTTTCCTTCTTCCTCAGCTGAAAGCACGTGAAGTTATCTTGTACTTGCATTAGGTCATCTTTTCTAGCTTCGTATGATTTTGGAGTTTCAATACTTTGATATTATTTAATGGCTGGTTGATGTATTTATTCCGTGGAGTATACTTAGGTGAAAGAATTTTATTTCTTAGGAGGAATGTTTTACGTGTTATTTCTGAATGGTGTTCTCTGCCCGGAGGCCACTCGGGGCATACAATACAATATTAAGCATGTTCCATCTCTGCGGTTAGATGATTTTTCTTCCATGAAAAGGGGGGGAGACGGGATGGGAGGGCTGCTGGGAAGGCTGCGCTGTCTTGAAAGTAATAGTCATTAAGGATCGGCCGACACATCTCTGTTGCAATTTGATCGTGTCTTTGAAATGAAAAGTTTGAAAGTAAGAGGAATTGGAAGTTGCATGAGAGATCTCTCTAATGCAACTAGAAATTTTACAGGGATATTTCAATTCAGCCCGATGAGACAGGCAGAAACCACAGGTCCATATAAGCAATTTTTAGTGAAGATAGTTGATTTCCATGTTTAATTAGACTAAAAAGGTGACCAAAATGGGTTTTACGCCTGAAAGGGAAGTCAATGAGTGGCTGAACAGTAGAACAACATGCGAACAACCAATAACCAGTTGCCGACAGGTCCAACCAAGCCAGGTCACCAGGGCAAGCTTTATCCCGCGCTGTGTTGTGTTGAGCCAGCATGATTTGAGCTGTTTTGCTTTTTTCTTTCAGCCCCTTTTTGCTATGCTATGCTATGCTTCAATGAAAATAGAAAATACCAGATTCTCAAGGCACGCTAACATGGTATCTCACTGTTTACTATTTTTGTGCACAAGGACGATTCACCAGCGTCGCTTCCTTTAAGTCCTTCCTTTCCCACTAACGAGGGAGTCAATAAAGGCATGACAAGTGGCGAGTCCACAACCCTCCAAATAAAGCACTGGTTCACCTTTCTCTCCTAGCCATCTATGCGTTGTTTTGACTACCAATATTTAATTATTTCTCAATGCCTTGAAAATTTTGTGAAGTGCTTTCTGGTCCCACCCCCCCGCGGCCCACGATGCCCCCTCAACAGTAAAATAACAATTAAAGGAAAAAAAGAAAAAAAGAAAGAAGACTGTTGTAGTGCCATAGCAAATTCCTTGAGTTGATTTTTTGTATGGATAAATTCGAGTAAAAATCAAGCTAAGCTTCGAATTGTATGAAGAATAAAGATGAGTTTCTTGGGAGTAAACTCCACCTCTCCTGATCATGAACACTTGTACAGAATATGAAAAAACAGAAGCAGAAGTTACGACAAACACCCCATAGTCTTAATGTATTTATTAACAATAACAAAATTACTTTATATATCAATGTCTTGCATTCAAGTTTAGAAGGAAATAAACAATTCTTTTACATAAATATATCATTTTAAACATGAATAACGTACTTAAAATCAATCTATATTTAATCTTGATGCCCTAACCTCCATGATAAATAGAAAAATTGCCCTGCCCTAACCTCACTCTTTAAAAAAACGAGAAACGAAAAAGAAGAAGTAAGACCAAGTTTTCTTGAGCTATTAACTAACTACTTAAATAGTATTCAGTCACGATAAACAGCATCTCCATTACACTCATCCTTCCTTCTTCCCACCTACAAAAACTAATTGCAGTTTAACTCCAAAATTCTGTGACGTTTCCTTGAACACCAATTCTTCCTCCTCTCCATCTCTCCGTCTTTGGCAATTTCTCACTTTAGGCAAGAAAGGGCCAAGAATGTTGATCAAATCCTCGGCATAACACGCACATGTTATAGACCTTTGGGTTGATTTAGATGAAAAGTCTCTTGGGGTGGAGATGGCTATGGCTGAGAATTGAAGGGCCAGTAAGATGAGCCTTAAAAAAGAGGGCAATCAAAGAAGAAGTAATAACAGAGGAAGAAGATCCCATGCAACAAGCCCATGGATGATGTACCCGGTTCAGTAGGGACTAGTGCTAGCTTCTCTTTGAGATTGGGTCAGACCATCTTCTCTTCTGCTTCTCTTCTTTTCATGTCTCTGGGTGTTGAATTCTACAGCTACACTGCTTTCTGGTAAAACTCTGTTCTCTTCTTTTCATCTCATTCATGGAAGTTCATCTAGTGTCTTCGATTTTGTTGTTTCTTGTTTTGGTATTGCAAGACAGATTTTACATTTTCAATTTATATTTCTTCGGGATAATCGAACTCAAATTTAGGAGGACACAGATTACCGTAAATCTTAAATTAACTCAATTGTTGGTTTCGATCATGAGTCAAAGCAACAACCTGTGATCGATAATGGAAATAGCCTGCCTTAAATTTCACATGATCTCTTACGTTTTGGTTACTGATTTGTTGGTAGAAATGAGGAAATCTTTTGTTTTAGTGCTGTAGATTTTTCAAAATAATCCTGGAAACAGAATTTGTCCTCTCAACAAATCAAAGTTACTTAAATTTTCTGTTTTCTGCTTAATTTGTGAAACAGTAATGTCTAAGACCTTGTTTTTCCGAACCCAGTCAAGAGCTTTGAGAAATTTACTTCAATCAAATTACTAACTCTAGCCATTACATCAAAATGGATTATTTATCCCCTCAATTCGCCATTTCTGGTCTCAGCTTTCAAGCACGAAAAGTTTTCTTCTGTTAGATGAGCTCTTGTTGATGTTTTTTCTTTTTGTGGCACCCACTTCCTGGCGCTGCGTTGCTTCTGGCATCTTTGACAATATTTCACCTGAGTTTAATTTTATTTTAAATTAGTTAATCAATGTCAGGATCTCTGTGTACTCCCCCTAATAGATCTCTTGCATTTCTCTTGTCCAAATAGTTTCAGGTTTTGTTACTCATCTACCTTCTTTCAAAGGTCCACCTTGTTCTTCTACATGTCACGTCTTTCTCGTCTCACATAAACCTTAAATGAAATGTAGTATAATTTGTGTGATGACTCATAATACAGAAACGGGATTCCACTCTGTCCGTAAGAGGTAGTTTAACTACTGTGTTGGCTCTATGCGGTATATTCCCTACTTTCTGTTTAGTGGAAAGCATGTGCTAGTGCCTAACTTTTTGTCCAAAAGTTCCAGCGGCTTTAACCATCACTTTCTCAAGAAAGTACTGCATATTTTGATCAAACAATGGCTGATTTTACTTGCACAATATCAATTGATCAGCATATTGAATCATCAGAGGGCCTTCATGGGTTTTTATGCTTTTATAAAATCATATTTTTGCTTTTCAGCTACTTAGTTACAATCATGGGTTTGGCTATTCCATGGAGTTTCACATTGGCAATAGTTGATGGATACTCTGTTCTGGTAAAATGCCCTATTCGACAACCGGGAATACTTCTGATTATTGTCCTTGGAGATTGGGTATGTACCGTAGTGATTTATCCAAAATTAATTGATGCGGTGATTGGAACTAGTGACAAATTCCATCATGATACTTGGCAGGTGTTATCAACTCTCATATTAGCCGCAGCATGCTCAACAGCTAGCGTTGTGGATCTCCTGCTCCACTCTAATGGATCTCATTGCCCTCCAAAGATTTGCAGCAGGTATCAAATATCGGCTGCCATGGCTTTCTTGTCTTGGTTTCTGTCTATGGCTTCATCTCTTTTCAATCTTTGGTTACTCCCTTCCTTGTGATTTTTCACTCGTAGTTCAAAGGCAAATTTTGCGATTAGCGTAAGATTGTTCGTAAGATTGTTAATGGTTAGAAAATCCAAGTTCTGTACGTACACATGTTCAAAGTTTTGACAATTGTGGATCCAAAACCATATGGTTACAATTTTGTTTATGTATTTAAGAAATTATACGGAAGCATTGTAATTAGGTTTAAATTAACTTGATAAAAAACCATCAATGTTTTGTACTTGATGTGCAAAAAGGTTGAAAAATTGTAGTACAAACTGTTGTGGCTTATCTGTCCAAAGCTCTCAAACGTGGGTATCCTCCAGAATTACTCCTGTTTCCTGATTCAAAACCAAAGGGCCGCTGTAGTCAATCCTAAACCTTCCACAAACTCAACACTCCACTCGAATTTCTGCTGAGGTGCTTGCTAGGGGTAACTGAAGTTACCGTGGCCTGCTTGTGGGTAAAATATATCTTGCTCGTAACATCGACTTCCAATTAGGTGATTTGACATAATCACTTGGAATTCTATAACATCTGCTACCAGTTCTGTTAAGTTCCATAACAGCAGATTCCTGCATCTATGTACCACGTCGGATCATAATATTTTTGTTAATGCCATTTTCTATCAATGCTTTGCAGACCAGTCAAACTCAAACTACAATATGTACATTAACAGCAACTTATCTTAATTAGTCAGTTCACGAGAGGAAACACCCCTCAACATCCCATTGTTGTACAAGAAGGCAAGCGGTTTTTGTTTCCCAGAAAAATCTAGCGATTTTATTGCTGCTCGAGGCATATAACTTTAGAAAGTACAGTGATTTGTTCGGGAAGCTAACTTAAGCTTATAGCCAACTAGGTTTAGCACCAATCTGAACATCAAAGAACTCAACAGTTTTGCGGCAAACATATTATCTCCAACAATATGTTCCAGGCCTGCAGAAGGATATGGATCGATAATCTTTACGGCCAGCATAAAACTCGTTCTATCAAATCTTAAGTGCCACTCTCTGGTAGTTCACATTTATCACCAATGGACAGACGACATCGCATCAACAGGGAGAAGATTAAAGTCACCAAGTTGGCAGGCAACACCTAATTCTTCACGTCTCATTACTCTGCATGTTCTTTTTTTAAGCAGTCATTGCTCCGACAAGGAGCAAAACAAATAGATTTCCTTGGTTGCAACGCACCAGAATCTGCTCATCTTGATGCAAACAAACTCAATACCTACAAGATGAGAAATAAATATATTAAAGATGGGGGAAGATAAACATATGCGAACTCATTAATCATTATCTATCTCAACCATTGAATCCACCAAGAAAGGCTGCTTTCTGAATTCATTTGTAGCACACTTGACCGTCTGTTTACATGCTAGACACCTATATGAACATGGACATTTGCATTCATATGATTATAAGCGAGAGAAAAAATATTAATGTCAAGAATCAAGATGTTCTAGAGGACCATACACCACCAGCCATCCAATTAGCAAATATCATTTACCTGGTTGTCATGATCTCATCAATCATTATCTATCTCAACCATTGAATCCACCAGGCAAGGCTGCTTTCTGAGTTCATTTGTTGCATACTTGACTGTCAGTTTACGTGTTCCACACAGCTATACCGCCATGGAGCATGTGCACTTCTTTGATTGTAAAAGACACAAAAAATGTAACTGTCAAGAATCAAGATGTTCTTGATGATCATAAACCACCAGCCATCCTTTTAGCAAATATCATTTGCCTGATAGCAAAATGCAGAGGCTGGCAGCACATCCATGGTGCTAAAAGCTTTCAAAGATCCTTACAGAACATGCACCTGTATTGAACAGTAAAGGACAGAAATGAGGAAAAATGATATAACAAATCAAATTTGCAGTAAAACCTGATCACAAACATGTAAGTTTAACAAAAACATACCAAATTTCTCAAACTTTTGAAGGTGAACACAAAAACCCAAGGGATAGGCTCACAACTACTCAACTGTTAACATTCAATCCTCTTGCTGCTGCTTTTGAGCTACAGACATTTCCTTCCTCCACACGGCTGCCATGTCCTCATTTCCCAACTTCACATACCCTTCAATAAAAGCACCATAAATTGCTAAATTTTATTAAAATCCTTTCCCCACCATCTCTGATTGAAGTTTCAATGCTTCCTCCAATTTCCCATCCTCGCAAAATCCCTTAAACAACAACTCATAACTCTTCCCACTCGAATGCAAACTAAGATCTCTCATTGCATTCCTCATAATCTTCAAAGCTTCAAAAACTCTTTTCTGCTAACAAAGCCCTCCAATCAACATCTCCATTGTCAAAGCTTCAAGCCTAAAGTCTCTCCTACACATATTCTTATACACAAGAATAGCCGAATCAACACCCCCAATTCTACAATACCCCTTACTAAGATGCTCAAAAGTAACACAAGTACTCTCAATTCCACTCAACCCCATTTCTCTAAAAATATCCTCAGCTTTCTCAACCTCTCCAACCTTGCAAAACCCCCCGATGATAGTATTATAAGCAACAATGTCAAGCACTATTCCTTTCACTCTCATTTCCTCCCATAACTTCTCTGCTTCACTCAACCTCCCTCCCTCACAAAAAAAAAAAAGCCATTAAAACACCAAAGCTAAACCCATTTGCAACACAGCCAAATCTGCCCATTTCACTCCAAATCTCCTCAACCATCTGCACCTCACCATCTTTATAGAAACCCACCACTGATTCATTAAAACTATGTACATTAGGCGTAACTCTAAAACCCCTTCTCATTTTCCCCTCAAGTTCACAACTTTCCAATCCGAAAACCTCCTTAAAAACCCCATAGCCAGCAAATGACCCTTTACCCCTCGAAACCTCACGTATCAATGTATTACAAGTACTAATTGATGGGCTGATCCCTTTAGACCTTAACATCCTCACAATCTCAAGAGACCCATCAATCCTTTTCAATTCTAAACAAGATTTTATCAACAAATCAAACACAAATGGAGCTGAATCACACTCTCTATAAGTTTTCACAAAAACGTTTTTAAAAAAATCACTTCTTTTAGCGTTTGGTACCTGCGACAACCTTTTTCCTGTACAATTCAGTTCCATCCTGTCTAGTCCTGTCTGCCCCGCAAAGGCACCGTCATCATTAGTTAACAAAACGAGTGACCGGAGTCCGGACCGAATAATGTCCCGGCCCTTGGACTTAAGGTGGGCAAGAGAGAGGATATAAATGATGGTGGCATAGGAGTGGAGATTGTGAGTGCAAAGGGAGGAGTTGTGGAGAGTGAAGCGGTAGGAGCGGAGGGCAAGATGGGGATTTGATTTTAACTGGAGGGTGATTTGGGAGAAGCGAGTAGGGGTGAGGGGTGTGGTGGTGTTGGTGAGGAGAGAGCGGAGGCGGGACCAGCGGGATTTGGAACGGTTGTAGATGAGGAGGGCAACGATGTTGGAGAACTGGAGATTAGGGGGATTGGTGGCTGGGTGGTGGAGGTGGTAGTGAGTGGGGTGGCAGCGGAGGAGGTGGAAGGGGGAGGAGGCGTTTCAGGAGTGGTGGTGGCATTGGAGGGATAGGATCGACTACCGTAGGCTGTGTTGAAAGCCAGCTGTTTTTTTTTTCTTTTCATTTTTTTTATTTTAAATTTAAAGGGGCGCAAACCCGACAAATTTTAAATTTTGCAGGTAAGAATTATGTTCCGTAATATAAGATTGACAAGGTACATCGGAAAGTTATTAAATACCCGTTTGGTAATTGTTTTTGGGTTAATATTTTTTAAAAAAATTATATATTTTAGTATTTTTAAATTATTTTCATGCATCTTATAAAAAATAAATTTTTTTAAAAAAATATTATTTTAATATATTTTAAAAAATATATATTTTAAAAAATAATTTTTATCAAGCCATGTTATTTTGACATGACATGTTTCAATTCAAATTATAACTTGAATGAGTTAATCTAAATTTATCTAGTTAAATCTAAAATAATATTGATTTAATATTTTAAAAATTATAAAAATTAAAAGTTAAAATCATATTGTTTTAATTTATTTAAAAATTAAATTACATTTTGATTAGTTTCATTAAGTTCAAGTTAATTGGTTCCTTGGAATAATTCTAACTCAATTTAATTTAAAATATAGATGAAATTAGTAGATATCAGAAAGGGATTAATGTATACAGGTAAGTGTGTGTGTGTGTACACAAACACACACACCATATTCATCAGAAACTGGAATAAAAATGCTTTTGGATGATGAAAGAATCATATTCATTGTTGTTCCCTCTCAAATTCTTGCTAGTACGATCACAAAAAGCAACTGGCTCTGAGCATGCAATTCTAATGGAAGAAACAAAAGACTAAAAGAAGGCAACTGATCAGAGAGTCTTGACATCATCAGACATCACAATTATTTCGTTCTTGTAGTGGTACTGATCATCAAACATTGATCAGTCACTGTTGAGTGCTGATCCTTTAGTTGTTCTTCGATGATGATGCTTTACCAAGTTTATATAATGAACTACAAAAACTCAATAATTTATATTCATTCTTAGCCAGAAAGTCTTGTAACTTCCCTTTGAAGCTGCGCAATACTATACGTAATCAAATAACTAGGAATAAATTCCCTTAAAAGAAAGATGACGAAGAATAGCCGAAGTGACAGTCATATTTATGGATATTATCAATATTATGCATGCATGTTGCAAAAGTTGCTATCAAATACATGAACAATTTGAAGGTTAGACCATAACATTACTAGAACAGGAATTTGTTCTCCTAGCTATGTCAACATTTGTATCGACAGATCAGTGATAAATGTAGATAGAATTCAAGATCTTAATCATCTTCCAGATGATGGATACATCTTAAGGCCACATGCTTTCATTCTTCCATATATTTGATTAGCATTAATGAACATATTTAAATAGTATCATTCGAACCATTCTGTCTTTAGTCTTTAGAAAATTAGGTCATATATAATTTAATTAATGCCATATATATATATACTTTGGATGCTCTACTAGTGACTAAAGTTAAATTATTGCAGAATCTTTGCTGAGTTATTTGGGAAATCTCGTCTAATCAACTTTTTAAGATGCTAAATTCTTATTCTCGTGGAATTTCCCAGGTTTCTTAGTATGTGAGTGATCCCTCTCTAGATATGTGGACAGGACCTAATCCCTTCATTCTATACCTAACTTACCTGCATCAAGATCAAAGTTCCAAGTTGTTTGATGTTATAACAAAGATTTATCCGTTGGAACACGTTGTTCAATGTTTTCTGAAATTACTATATTTTTGGATTTCTAATCTTTGATAAGCTTCAGTATTGGTGGATTGGAACAAAATAGACGTGGAAAGTGAAAATTCGTATATATTCTTCAGTGGGACATCATCCAAATATATGCCTAAATGCTCTAATAGGTGCCTTGCACGCCCTTGCCCTTCTTGAAATGGTGATTCTTATGCATACTCATGTGCCACCATCACCATATGATCACTAAGCATAATTCCTTGCGTCAACTAGAAGCCAAAAAACACACAATTCAAATTTGAAACCCTCAAGCACAGTCTCTATATAGATATTTGACCTCTAATAATCTCCCTATCAGAAACCCATAATTTTTAGCCCTATATAATGCCTGCTTAGGTAAATTGTTAGACGCCGCAAAAAAATAAACCATGAAATACAGTGAGATAGTTCACTATAGCCACCCTCAACACAAGCTGAGATTTGAGTACTCAGAATTTCCATTCAAGTGTGATGGCTGCAAGGAAGTTGGGATTGGATCGCGTTACAAATGCACCGTGTGTGATTTTGATCTCCATATGCAATGTGCCATCCCCTCTCCCGCATTCTCCCACTCTTTCTACACCAAATGTTCCTTCCAATTCTTCTCGAGACCTCCTGGTGACAAGCCTCGCATTTGTAACGCGTGCGAAAGGGAGGTCACGGGCTTCCTTTACCATTGCAAAGACTGTGGATTTGATCTTCATCCTTGTTGTGCAAAGTTGCCTATGGTTCTGGACGATGGAGAAATTAAGCTATATCTGTACAGGAAGGTGAGTGCATCATGCCAAAAATGTGGACGTAAAGGCAGGAGTTGGAGTTATAGATCTTCATGCAAGAACTACAATTTGCATGTGGCATGTGTTAAGGACATGCTCGTGGAGAATTGGCAAGGGTACTTAGGTGAAAAGAGTGTTAGGAAATTTGATACGAGGATTCCTAGCTTGAAAAATACACTCCTTACTCGTAACAAGAGCAATAGTAAGGCCAAGAAAGGTTTGGAGATGGCTGGATTGGCCCTTCAGTTTGTTGTATCGGCGGTGCTAGGCGACCCAACAAGTCTTATAGCAGGGGTGGTTGGTACTATGATTTCAAAAGCTTGATGGAAGCATATGTTATGCTTAGATTATTATGTTTTTCCTCTAGACCTTGCAGTAGAAAATGTACAAGTCCGGTGATATGGATAAAGGATCCATGTGCATCTTATGTGAATAAATACTGTCTCGTCTTTATTTCTTCTGCTGATTTTTATAGATTTAATGTTGAGAAATTGTAGAGAACAAGACTAAAATGTTTAGTAATCGAGCTGCTCGGCTTAATTTTTTTTCCCTTCAGTCCACTACTGGCCCAGAACAAGACCAAGCTAGGCTTGAAAAAGGGATGCTTCCATATGGGTTGTGATTCCAACTTGCGATGTAAAGACAGAGGGTGGCTCGGTGTAAAAGAGTCAAGACTGAAGTCCATTATCGTGAATTGCAACGCGATTGAAGAGAAAACCCAACTTTTTTTAATTTAATTAATTAATCCATCCTAAATATTATTATCATCTATAAATTCTCACTATTCAGTGAAATTTCATTTTAGTTCCTTAATTTTTCATATTTAGTGTCCTGTAATTTTAAATATTTGTGTTTCAATCTTAAATTTTATTTTCCTCACTTTTAATTTCTATAAGTTGAAAAAAAAGTAAGAAAATCACTAGAAATTAATGAAATGAGAGAAAAGCTTTGGATTAATCTAATTTCAAATAAAAAAATTAATCTTGTTGTTAATAAATTCACTTTAGAGAAGAAAGTTCAATGTAAATGGTTTTGACTTTTAATCATGTCCAAAAAAAATAAAAAACAGATCAAGATCCAAAAATATTTTTTATTTGAATTTGAATTTTTAGACTAATTGGAGGGTGTTTATTGGTTAGAAATAGGGTTATTGAGATCCCTGTAATTTGTTTTTATATTTTTAGGTGATAATATATTAAAAATTAGGTTTAAAAGTAAAAACACTCGGATGATTTTTTTGATAATTAAAGGTGATCAAAACTTGTTGTAATAGAAGATGTGTTGTTCGTTCTATTTTTAAAAAAAATTTGAGTGAATAACATATTATTTATTTATTTTAAAAAATAAGCATAGAAGTTTTTTCTTTGAGACGAGGCACATGGGCACACCTTTCAAGTCCAAACACATCTGATCTTTTATAAATGACTCTTCAACTATATTCTAATATTTTTATTTTAGAATAATTTTTAAATAAAACTATTATAATAATAATTGAAAATTTACCTGATTATGTGATAATTTTGAAATAAGATTGGATTTTTTTTTTTTATGGTAATAGATTAGAGAAGATTACTTCGGTGAAGTTTTTAGTCATTTGGATATAGTAGAAAGCCCAATTAACCTTAAGCTATAGAAAGGGTAACGTTACAATTATATATCTATTTCTAAATACAGCGACCCGTGCTTAGCCTTTAAGTAGTCTTTGAATTTAAGATATATTAATGTAGAAAGATTCCACTTTAGTTCTAATTTTACACTTATATTAAAAAAAAAAAGGTGAAATAGATTGAAAAATGAACTTGGAGGACAAGATAATTAATTAATTAGTTCCCTTAATCTCACGTCTTACTGCACACATGCTTGGTGATTGTATCAATTAAGTCATTAATTAGTAGGAAATATTCGAATGGAAAGTAACCAGAGATAATAATAAAGAAAGGATATCAAACGATATCTGCTTAATTAAAATATTTGGATATATAGTGATGTATATTCTCATTCCACAATTTGTTATTAATTTTCACTCTACTATTCTCTCTCTCTCTCTCTATATATAAATAATATGACTGTATATATTAAATATACGTCTTAATTCCTCTGTAATTTTAGATTCTAAAATAATGTTTTTATGCTACTTTGAATGTGTTGATAAGAAGAAAATGACTATAAGAAAACATAATTTCAAGTATTTAATTTATTTTATCTTCAATTGTTATAATTTACCATGTATATTTTATTTAATAATATGTTATTTTTAACGGTAATCGACGTCTTTCTAGTTCCTTATATATATATAGGGAAGCCGTTAATTACATCATAAAACAATACTAAATTATTATTATTATTATTAATATTTTATGATCTACAGTATATGATCATTATTAGAACCCCAAAAAATCCAGGATCACGTTTCATTAAGAAATTATTCATAAGATTTACAATATCTACCAACCCATTTTTAAGTTTGTAAGAAAAAATATTTTAACTTGTACTTTTAGAAAATAAAATCATAAAAAAATAGACATACATTACTTTTTTTTTTAATAGAGAAGGACTATTTTAAAATTTATTACTTCAAAAAATTTAATTAAATACAAAAATATATTAAATACAGTTATTCCAATCTTTGCTATAAATGATGGAGCAGGAATAACAAAAATTGCAGTGACCATCCAAATAATTAATTACCAATGGATTCATAAGTAGCCACTATAATTACGATTTATTTATTAAATATAATCCCCAGATAAACACGGTAGTATCCTAATCAAACACCCCTAAATCTTGACCCTCACGAGCACAACAACTATAAATTGAAAGTCCAAACTAGGAAAAACAACCTATGGGCAATACTTGCAGTTCATGTGAATCCACCTCAGTGGCCACAGCAAACCTGATCTATGAAGATGGCAAACTCGAAGAATTTTCATACTCAATTAGGGTTTCACAGATACTACAAAGAAACCCTACTTGTTTTGTATGCAAAGCAGATGATATGGACTTCGATGAATATGTTTCAGCCATCAATCAAAATGAATATCTTCAGTTAGGTCATCTTTACTTTGTATTGCCATCAAGTTGGTTAAACAATCCTCTTAGAACTGAACAGATGGCTGCCTTGGCGGTGAAGGCAAGTTTGGCTCTAAAGATGGGTAATGGGGGTGGAGATTGTTGTTGGTGTGGGATAAAGAGGTTGGATCCTGTGATCGAGTGGACCAGCAAGAGCACTAGTGATGAGACTAGTCCGACAGTGGCGACAGGCACGCACCATGAGGGTGGAGGATTTGTTGTGAAAAGAAGAGGGAGGGCTGGTGGCGGAGAAAGGAAATCAACTACAAAACTGAGTGCTATCTTGGAGGAATAAGGTGAGGGGTGCATTTTAGTCTTGTTAAGTGTCTTGAATTAATTTAATGATTTTCTCTCCCCTTTGAAAATGGGAGCAGCAAGAATATTTGCCAGTGATTTCAATCAAGTTATCTATCCCTTTTATTATTACACACACTTCACTATTGGCAACGAGTTTAATTTGTTGATTATGTATAGAATCAAGCCAGTCCGCTGCAGATTATAATTTTTTTTTTTCACATAATATTGTTTTAATTACCTGAATTATTTAATTTGTGCTGCCACTATATTTCGTTTAAATCGCCACATTAATTTTCACCCCTCTTGATAACTAAATTTGATTATTAGAAAAAACAAAACAAAAAACAGGGTTTTACGTTGTATATCAATTAACAAAACATATTAAGTTAGTGAACTGTAGCTCAACTAGTATTAGTGTTCCCGTCTTCCTGCAAAAGGTCTTGAACCTCTCTTTTGTAAAAATAAAATTTGATTAATCGCTGGGAATTTATTGGCACATGATGTTTCCTGCTAATCATGACTCTTATCTAGCTTGTTGCCTTGTTACATCAAGTAACCAGGCGCGTAACAAATGTTTTGGGGGGTTTTATGACTTATATATTCCGTGTGAAAGTCCAGGGAATGTTGATTAATTAGGGTTTATAAACAAGGTATCCAGGGAGGCCTCTGTTCCTTTCAAAACAAATTAATTTCCACCTCCACAAACAACAAGAAAAAACGAGGCAAATGCTTGGGTGGAAAGTTCTATGGTAGCTTCGTACGTCGGAGAGATTAATTAAGGGTTAACATTCAATGTTTCACTAATTCAATGTTACTCCCCATTCGAGACAGCCGAATTAATTAAATTTTGTCTGCAAAATTAAAGATCCCACAATGCACATGCCGCTGCTTTTATCCTTAGGGAATTGAATTGGTAGAGGAGAAATTAAATTAGTAATAATTGAAAAGATCCAAGAAAACAAGGTTTTCTTAAGATTACAACTTATTTATGCATTTAATATAGAAAAATTACACTATCCCATTGAAATATTATCCTATAATAGGCGCGCAAAGACTTTGAAAACAAGGAGTGACTAAGGAATCTTGGCTTCTGTCGCTCCCATGTCTGTTTCTTTCTTCTTTTTTCTTTTCTGGTTTCCTTTTCTGCAGTTCACTGAACCCTCTGCAAGCCACTCTCTTGTTGGCTTAGCTTTTCTTTTTCTCTCTCATTAATGAAACCAAGGAATACCATAAAAAAGAGAGGCAAAGACTTGGATACTAAGGAATTGTAATCAAGGAAAAGTAAACAAGATGTGACGAGTGCAGAAAATGATCAAATAGACTAATACGCTGGGGAAAGTAAAATATACTACATTTGAACCTGAGACTGATCCTGCACGTTACTCATACAATTAGCCAGAAACGAGAATCACGAGGTGTGATATTAATATTCTACAAAGCAACACCATAACATAATAAAG
>Ga0325411_1003796_pt1 | contig 16995 bp, 11 predicted proteins | sample PopdelMetagenome_13_FD_206181 | JGI IMG/M metagenome (GOLD analysis project Ga0325411, IMG submission 206181) | Populus deltoides microbial communities from Bellville, Georgia, United States - Xylem-PdIQD-R4 | ecosystem: Host-associated > Plants > Phyllosphere > Stem > Wood/Secondary xylem...
AAAGCCCGTAACTCATCATTATGCTTGCAAGAAGCACTAACAATGTTAATAATAAAGATCAAATTCTGAAAGAAAGTGTGAACATCAGACATTTCTCTAGCTGCAGCAATAAAAGCCAATTGTAACTAATGAGCTAATCAATGTACATAATATGCATAAGGGCAATCATTAATGAATAAAGCTTACAAACCATTCCACTCTCCACGCATATTACTAGCGTCATCATACCCTTGACCCCTAATATTTTGAACATCAAGATTGTGATGAGATAAAACAAAGGAAATCTCTTCCTTAAGAGTTAAAGCAGTTGTATCTTTGACATGAACTATATCCAAAAATCGTTCTCATATAAATCCACTTCTATCAACGAACCTAATAACAAAGGCCATTTGCTCTCTTCTGGATTCATCTCGAGCTTCATCAACAATTAAACAAAATCTTACATCACTAATTTCATGATGAATTGAAGACTGAACATTTCTAGCAAAGACATGTAAAATTTCTTTTTGAATTTGATGTGAGGTGTATTTAGCATTTTGTGGAGCATTACCCAAAACAAGAGCTCCTACTTACTCATTGTAAGATGCTAAAAGTTCTATCATTTCAAGAAAATTACCTCGGTTTTTTGATTCTATACGTTCATCATGCCCTTTAAAAGCACATGCTTGTAATGTGAGCCAACGAACAATATCTATTGAAGTTTTAATACGCAATCGATTATTTAGAATTTCTTGAGTAATTTGTCTCTTAACTACCTTCTCAATATGACATAACTGATTTTTCAAATTCTCCAAGCACCTGGTAGCAAACCTGTGAGCTGAATTTGGACCTTTTTCTATATGAGTCAAAAAAGCACACCGCTCTCCATCATTAACTTTCTTCCAACAATTGAATCCTTTAACAGTAAATGTGTCTGATCCTGGCTTCCCAGATAGATAGCAAGGAAAACAAAATGCAGTGTTTTTCTCTGAATATTCAAGCCATGGATAACTTTTGAACCAATGAGATTGAAAACGATGAGGATGTTTTTCACCAGTCAGCGGATATTCAGACATCAAAGGTTAATATGGCCCCAAATTAATGTATGCCCTTCGAATTTCATCCTGTTGATTAATCGGGTATTCCCAAATTTGAGGACGATTGCTTGGATCTCTAATTAAATGAGCAATGCTAATTCTAGTAGGAGGTGATTCACTAGTCAATGCAGGTTTTTCGTAAACTGATGCACATTGGGGCTGCTCAACCATAACTTCAACATTACACATTGGAGTTGGTTCACTAGGCTATGAGTTATCAATATTTTTCTTTTTTTTCTCAAAAAAAAGAATTAGTTCTTCTTATTTTGTTCATGGTTTAACCTAAAATCAAAACATATATTGTGAGAAAAAATTGATAATTTTAGTGGTTCTACTAAAAACAAAACATAAAAAAAAATCCAAGTATAATCAAAACAAACCCATAAAATATATCAAATTAATTAGAAAAATAGAACAACACTATAACAAGAACTCAAAAAAAAATGGTAAAACTAGCAGATATAAAAAAAGAAGCAAAAGAAACATAATTATATAAAAAAAAACATTATCAAATTCTTAACAAACATCCTAAAATAAAATAAAAATAAATTTTAAATTTAGGTTATCAATAATTAATTACCTTGTTTTATTTGATGAAAGATATAAGTTTACTGTCTGCTTTAGCTTTTCCACCTGCAGCCTGTCGTATATATTCTTATATCTATCTTTTATTTTATATTAGGGTTTTAAAAAGTGACGGCACTTTATATTCTTTCATGTAGGGGTTACAACAAAGCATAACTACACTGTTACTAATATATTTACTATGAGGAGGGCCCACCTATTTAAAACAAAACTCATTCCTTCTTCTCATGTTTAGTGTCCAGGAAATGAAACAAATCAAATGTTTTGCAGGGGCCCGGGCTCCTGCTTGCCCCCCTCTAATTCCACCATTGCTCATACTCTATCTTCTCGTGTAGAGGAATATGAGCTAAGTTTGGTGCAATGACTCAACGTGTTATACCCAAGTACTAGTATATGTATTCCTCCTTGAAAATTACAAAATACACCCCTCTAAAAAACCACATCTCTTTATCCTTTCTACATTGATATGTACTGTAAATGGTGGATCATCCAATTATAATCAATGTACATATCCGAACGACTAATGATATGCAACTTATCACTGATATCTATGTCAAATGGAATGCATTGCTAGAAGTTGAATTGTCCTATCACACAATTCAAGCAATAAATCTCAACAAGCTCAAAAAATATAAGGAGAACCACTATTATTCATAAGTCATTGGTCATTATACATATAACATGAGCAACTAACAGATCATCTTCTAAATAAGGATTCCACACAACTTATTTCAACATCAACAATACAATTTATCCAAACATTATCCATCATAAAAAAATGCAATTATTTCCTGAAATTTCTCAACATCAACAATACAACTAATAGATCATCTTCTGGATAAGAATTCCACACAACCCATTTCAACATCAACAATGCAATTTATTGTCATATTTTTCAACATTAATAATGCAATTTATCCTAACATTTACAATGTAGTTCTCAAAATTTTCCAACATTAATAATGCAATTTATCCCAAACAATTTCCAACATCAACTAATTTTAACATCAACATTGCAATTTACTATAACATACTTGGTTAGACTAATGTTTATCTAACTCATTATGATAAAATAACAAAACATGTATTGGATTATTTTCAAAGTACCTATTATCACACCATTTGTTAATAAAGAACCAATGAACTTATTAAATAATGTTAAAATAAAAATTATTCTTAGTTTGAAGATTACATTATCAACAATATATTACTTGTATGCTAATGGAAGTCGCAACTCTACCTCCAAAACCTAAACAAACATATCAAGTTTCGACTTAATTCGGGGGACACCCCAAGTGAAGATGCTGTCATGACCATAGTTATATGAAGGGAAACAATGATTAGTAATCAACTCAAATATTGCTTGAAAAATACAAATACAAAAAACCTTGTACATCGTTTAACTTGTAAAAATAGCAAACATCATCCAACTTGCTTTGTTTTTTCCAAGCTTACTTGACGCAGTTGCATATACAAATATAAAAGGATGCTAAGCCCCAACTATACGGTGGAATGAAGTCGAAGTCATTCAACAATGGTAGGTATAACAATGGCACACACATTCCGCTGAGGTCTATGAAGAGTTTGTTGTTAAATATATGAAGTATGTATACTCTAGCACACCTGTATAACAAAAAAATAACTTAAAATCCATATTAGATCAATTAATATATTAATTGCACTATTAGTCTGTATTAAAGTACCATTATAGGATCTTGTCATCAACATGAACAAGTAATTCAGAAAAATTATCCTAAAGTCATCTCATACATAAAGTATTTTCCTTGAACATCTTAGGAGGGGATGCTCATCTGAATGCACGCTCATATAAAGCAATCTTATTTTAAATACCCATAACAATAAGTTCTCGACCATCTATAGGCAAACCATGTAGAAAAACAACATCCTACAATATAAGTGTCCTCTTACCTACTGGAAGATGGAATGTATGAGTCTCTCATCTCCATCTCTTAATAATTGCATTGAGCAAGTCATAATCCATGTTGATACACTCTAAACGGGTAATGCAATAAAAACTCACTTGCATAATGAGTGGGATCACAAGATCTAGAAATAATATCAACTTATGGAATTAAAAATACATCTTACCTAAATCCTGCAAAACCAAAAAAAATATTAAATGTATTAACATGATTTATAGGATATATGGTGAATATTTTATTATAATTAACATAATATTTTTATTTTTTATGATATAAAAACAAACTAACATTCTCATTCTATATGGCTTTTGATTTATGCAACTCTTACAATCTAGAAGGGTCAACCAAACTGAGATCCATGTACTGAGAAACTTTACATCTACATGCATATGAGAAAGCAACTCGTGTACGTGACATCCTAACTAAGTGTACCTATAAAACAAATATTTTTTAACATCACCATAATAAAATACAAAATAAGATTTGATACATAACATCACATTTGAAACAATAATAAATAGAAATGTAACATGTTAACTTTGTAATAATTAGATGCATGTGTTGTCTATATTCATATGTTTTTTTTATTATTATTATGTCCTATTTGACTGCATATTCCATATCTATATTGAGAATGCCTTTTTTTTTTGTTCATTTAGTTATACAACCTGATTGATTTATGTTTTGAATTATGTATCAGTTATATCTTCATTAGTTTTAATTGAGTCATTATTTAAAAAAAAGTAACGAAATCAAGTGATATATTTTATATTATTGCTTCCAAAAATTAATCATAATTTAAAAATTTAAATTGGATGTGCATCTAGAATTTTCATATTTATTTTAGAATATTGTTTTTGAAGATTATTCAATAAGCTCTTGTATAAATATTTAATTATGTTGAATAGATGTGTTTAGGTGGATAGATGTATGAAAATGTTTATGAATATATTTTTATTCAATGGTGGATAGATGTGTGAAAATGTTTATGAATAGATTTTTATTCGCATGTTTAGATTCATCAATTTATGCAACAAATAATGATATAATTTATCTTATTATTTTCAAAAGTTGAGAACAATTCAGAATTTAAATGGAATACGCATTGAGAATTTATATTTTCTTTTAAATTTATTTAATAAATCATTTGAATTAAAAAATAATCATGTTGAATCTGTATTTTAGATGTATAAATATGTGACAATGTTTCAACCAATATAATTACATTCAAGTATGAACAATATTATAAAAAGAAATCATAATAGAAACTAAATAAAAAGATCACACAAGCAAGTGCCTCCAACAAGTTATTTAATGAGATTTTTTGTATAATCGATCAATCCTAGTATTCCAAGGAATTGCAGAAATCTTTACCGGAAGAGAACCATTCAAGAAATAAGGGTTGTGCTTGCTGTTGCTAGATTGGCATCCCATGCATGCATGCATGGCGTGATTTTTTCTTGTGATTTTAACGATCAAGTAACATTGTCGAACCAGTTTATATCGACTCCATCTTTTCTGGTTCGATCGAAGGCTTAGGCTAATCCTCAAGGTTGTAATGTGGCATTAAACAATGAGGAACAAGCTGGGAATCGTAATTCGGATGCTTTCATCTGCATCATGTGATTTATTAAAAATTCCTTGCAGCCGCAGTTTCCTTGCCTCTCTTTGCTTTTATTCTTCATATTCTACTTCTAATGGAGGATCCTGAAGAGCCTGAAGAAACAAAAAATGTCGAAAGGCTACGGCGCCCAAACAAGAGGAAGACCAGGTGGAGAACAAAATGATCAGCACAGGCATCTTCATTTGAGAGACGAGTAGGCTAACGGGCTCCCGAACAACAAACATTCTTCTCAATTCCAGGCAGCTTACAAGGCCAACCTTATGCGCTTGTTTCAGCTTAATTAGCAGCTTGTGTTCATGTTCACAACAGAACACTGTTCCTCTCAATCGCTTCACAATGAGTTCAGAAATTAACAAGCTAGTGCAAACCAGATCATACGCAATTGTTAACACTACCATACTTCAAATAAATATGATAGCAACAAATACAACTCTCATTCGTCTATTTATCAAGTCTCGTTGAAACATTTTCAGCGAAATCGGAAAGTAGGAGCACAGTGATAGAGCCCACGTTTTACAACGGCCGCACAACGACTAGCAATCTGGCAGCACACAATTGTGCAGTTGATTTATGCATCTTTATTCCGCATCATGCTCTTAGATATGAATTAATAAGGATGTAGTAGAAAAAGATAACTCTTCCTCGAATATTACTAATCAGCTAAGGATGTAGTAGTGATTATTGGTTCCCTTGTAGATAACCTAACCCATGGTGTAAGAAGGGCTTGGTAAGTTGATAACTGTGGTCTTGACTTTGGTCATCATGTTAATGCTATTGGTGATGCCTTGTGATCCAATACCACTATCCTTCAAACCCTGTCAACAATGCAGTTGTTAGTCCTCAGGGTAATGCCACGAAGCAAAATCTAAGTAATTAAGTAGCATAATCTGTAGCATTTTCAGAAAATTTTGGTTCACCTGGAAAGGGAAATGATCTGGTCCACGAGCTGGTGCCGAGTTGATCTGAACTGTCCCAGTTTCCATTGCATCGCTGATCAACATGGCTCTGTTGATGTCCTTTGTAAATACGCAACCCTGTGAATCAGAAACAAGCATTGATATCAATAATGGAGAGGGTGGTGGAAGTTAATCCAATTGAGAGGCTTCAGCTTTAACTAAAACAGAAATGTTGTGAAGGAAGATGAGCTATACCTGGAGTCCGAAATTGCTAGCATTGCAATGGTGAATTCCTTCTTCCACAGAATTGATCCTTACTACTGGCAAAATTGGTCCAAATGGTTCTTCCCATGCAATCCTCATATCAGGTCTCACATTATCTAACAACACGGGCCAGATGAGGTTACCCTCTCTCCTGTACTGCTGGCAGAAAGTTGCTCCTTTTTCTTTGGCGTCCATTACCAGTCCTTCAATGAAATTGGCCGATGACTCTGTGACTACAGGGGTGATATCACAGTCATTCTCTGGTGGCCCAACTCTTAATTTTGCAACTCTTGCTTTCACCTTTTCAACCAGAGCATCAGCAACGGATTCCATCACCAAGACAACCTTAATTGCAGTGCATCTTTGACCACTGTTATATATGTGGCAGAAAAGATATACACATTGTATTAATAACAAAACAAGGATGGAGACAGAAACAGATAGATTACTTAAGATGGCCTACTAAAGTGTGGTTTGAGTTGTGTTAAATACATCTAGATCACATGTAAATCAACATGTCATATAATAAGATGTCTATGTAATGTGTTCATAGCAAAATGAAGGAAATGATTTCATTGGCCAGAGTCCAGAAACTGGCTTCAAATATAGTGAAATTCTAGCCACCGTTATTGCATTGTGTTCTTCAAAAAATTGGCAGTGAAGTTATCTCAACGAATTCTCACCAACATCTTTGATATGCTTCCAGTTTATCCTCGTTAAAGAAAATAATTAGCATGATTTATATGTATCTATCTATCTCCAGCCAGCCTATTGACACAGAAATTTCCTCATCAAATGTAGATAGAAGATATTTTCACTATCTAGGAGAAGTGTAACACATCTACACACACATCCATTTTTGGCTTTACGAAACAAAATGACAATATCTACATTTTCATCATCCCCATGCCAAATGCAACCTTAATGAGATATATAGAAAATTCTCATGCCTGTAAGAAAAGCCTCCTTTTATTATGTTTGCTGCTACCAAATCCAGGTCAGCATCTTCAAGCACTATGCAGGCATCTTTTCCTCCCAATTCCATCTGAAGAGGGATCATGCCTGCCTTCTTTGAAATTGCAATGCCCGTGTCTCCACCAGTGAAGCTGAGGAAAAATAATGCAACTTGGGATTTACACACCACGTTATGCATCAAACAAGTACAAGGAAGGAGCTAATGAAGTTTCAGAAGAAGATAAATGAAAGATTACCTTATACAGTTCACACCGGGATGCATAGTAAGAAAGTCACCAATCTCAGACCCTTTCCCGGTGACACAGCTGATTAGGCCTTTGGGAAAACCAGCCAAGTGAAAACAGTGTACCATATGCAGGCAAGAGACAGCACCCTGAAAGAAAACTCAAAGGTGAGACTAAGAGGATCAACCCTTCCTCTATGATTAAAATAAGAGGAAATATTAGATGCATATTTGCTTTACTTTTCCGGTGTTTGAAAAGAGTTTATGTTTTATGTCCATATGTAAAACCCTCTAAAAAAGCTGGTCCTCCAAATGCATACAATTGAATCATTATTTTTAGGCACAACCTCAAGTCAACCAACATGAGTATCCTTAAATTTTCGATACAATGCCCATTGATGGAAAATATTATAATGGGTAAGATAAAGGAGACATTCATGTACCTGAGTTGGAGGCTTGAGCACGATGGAGTTTCCAGCAATCAATGCAGGACCAATCTTTGAGACAGCTAAGTTGACAGGATAGTTAAAGGGTGGAATGGCTAGAACCACTCCGAGGGGAATCTGTGATTTTAGTGTTATCGAATTAGCTAATCAAATTGAATAATTTTGAAGACAATTATACTGGTGAAAGTTATGAAAAGACATCTCTCACGCATATACTCTTCAGGAAAAAAGTTTCTTACTGGTCATGAAATGAAAGTTGGATTGCTATATATGGATCCGGAATGGGGCATCATACATTGGTTATAACACATCCAACAGCAATGAATTTAAAAATAGTGATACCATCTGGTTCCCTGTCCTTCGTGTATCTCATTTAACTATGCCGTGGAAAGTTATTTTTTAAGAATTCTAATTATTATCTACTATTTTCATTCATTTCCATGAAAATGATTGAATGGATGGAGAGTGAACTACAACAGTCAACAGCTGCCCCCTTCACCTTCAGCCTATCATGATGCCACTGGTTAATCTATATCGAAGTAGAATCTGAAGAAGATTATTAGGTATGTAGAATAGGATAATCGATAGAACCTTAAGAGTCGATAAAGCTAGTGGTGACAGATAAATCAATGATGACAGAGTAATAAAATGACAAAAGACAGAAAACTAGCATTAGCAGCAAGAGAACAAAGACAAACAATATTTTAGTGACGAAAAAAACAATGAGAACCATATCTGTTACAACTTTTAGAATACAGTTCCAAACTATTGGCTTTTAGTTAATTTCTCCCACCCATTATCTCTTTAATGTAACAGTAGCAGACAAATGACACCAATATCTATCTAAACGAACTCCCTAACTGTGGCTACTCCCAAATACATATGGATTGATCCATCAGGTTCTAATTCCGGTGAGTAATGTTGTGTTCATGCAGATATTCTTACATCATAATCATTTATGACAATTTCTGTTCCTAATTACACTTGAACTCTTCTTCACCTTATAAGATTTTAATCAAAATGCTAGTTATGTTGACATCATCAAACAAACTTTTCCCCTGTATTTTCTGTTCACCAATGATATAAATACTATTAAAAGATATGGGAGTCAACTTTCTTTTACCTTTTCTTGGTCCTTATACTCATCCTCACAAGTCATAATCATAAATTATACAGGTAGTAAGAAAAGAAGATATGTGAGCTGAGAATTATACCTTAGAAGTCAGGCAGTACTTGGTTCTGTCATTCCCAGGAAAACTGTCAGAGACCAAGAATTTTCCCTCTCCTAGAATTCTAACCCCTTCTTCAGCAGTGTAGGAAATAAGATCTCCTGACCTCACAACCTTCAACGAATCAAATAACAAAATCAGATAAATCATTCCCTTCTATCATTAATTTGCATGGTCAAGTTCAAATGTGAAAATGGAGAAAACTAATTATATACCTCAGTTACTGAATCTTTAGCTGGTTTTGCAATTTCTTTTATCAAACACTCAGCAATTGGGGCTTTGTGCTCTTTCAGGATAGCAGCTGCCTTGTGAAGAAGCTCTGCTCTCTTCCATAGTGGAGTTTTAGCCCATGCTTTTTGTGCGCTTTTGGCTGATTCCATCACTTTGTTAACCTCTTCCTGTGTACAAGCTGTTTCAGAACCATAACAAATTTTATACGTAAACTAAATTTTTCAGGTGGATCAGAAAAAAAAAAATTATGCAGTTCTCCCCTCTCTCCATCATTTCAAACTATGCCATAAGAAAAATCAACAGTCCCAAGATCAAATTTCCTAATTCTTAACTATACATCTCTTGCTTGAACAAGTTTCTTACATATATAAAATTGATTTTTTTTTCATACTCTCAGTTCATAAATAGAGGTAATTGCATGAATATAAAACATGCTTCATCATTAAGGAATCTCTCTATCCCCGAATAATTATTAGGCATGACTACGGTGGAGTAGTGTCATTCATGCACATTCTTTCAAGCACTAAGGAATTACTCCTGGGAACATTTCTCAAAAAAAGAACTGATCATGCATGTTGTCCAAAGAACAGCGATATGGGAGTGATCTAAATCTAATCAACTATACCTTGAACCTTGTACTGAGTCTTTCTTGTAGTTGGGTTGACAATAGCTACAGTTTTGCCAGAAGAAGACTTCTTCCATTCTCCATCAGAGTAGTACTTGTACAAATCACCATCCAATATTTCAGAAAACATTCCAGTCCCAGCCATTATTTTTTACTCTAACAACCAAAACAACAAAAAAAAATGAAAGTATAGTAGCTGGTAACTAAGCCAACTGCAGTCTCTGCCTCTGCAGAAAGAGCGATGAAGGTAAGAGAGTGATGAATGTGTGGCTTGGTTTTGATGGTGTATATATAAGAAGGGCAGCCACGTTTTGGCATGGCAGCTAGTCGATACAAAAGAGGTTGATTAGATGGTTCAAAGAGTGCCATGTGGGCATTTAATTTCCAACTTTGTCATCACTGTGACAATTTCTGTTTTCAGTGTTGAAAATTTTTATCTGCGAAGAAAATTAATAAAAAATTTCTTACTTGGCATATGGATGCCCTAAATATTAATAAAATAAAATTTATTTATTATTATTTGTAAGGAAAATGTCTTTATCACGAAAACCATAACACGAACATATCAAAAAGAAAAATTCAAAGTCGTTTTTGCAATAGATTGAGTTGGTTCGCAGCAGTCATGCAACATGGCATAATCGGCCATATCTAGCTATGTCACTGCGGGTTGAATAAAAAAATTGAGCTACAACAAATAATGTTCATGTGATATAATAATGTTTTAAAGAAAAAAATTTAATGTTAAAAGAAAAAAATAATATTTAATGATGAAAAAAAACTAAGAAAACAATGATAACTCATGTTAATTCATTAAGCTCGTGACCCAATTTATTAAATTGTGTAGAAGCAATAAATTTTAAAAACCTTAAAGCTCAATCTTCAACTAATAAAATATTGAATGATAAAATTAAAAGGAAAATTTCAAACATACAGAACAATAAAAAATGGCCTCTCAAAATCAGGCAGCTTTAACATCAGCACTGACGTCACATCTCTCTTAAGCTTTTTGAATGCACGTTGGCATCCATTGGACCAATCTCACTTCCAATTCTTCTTCAACAGATCAAAAAGAGGGGTGGCCACTTTGCTATAACCCTTAATAAATCGACGATAGTAGTTTGTCAATCCCAAAAAGGATTGTAAATCAAATACTATCATAGAGGCCGCCCATTCTAATATGACTTGTACCTTTTTTGGATTCATCATCACTTAGTCCATACTTATCAGATGTCATAAGAACATAATTTCAGCTCTTGCGAACTCATATTTTTCCTTCTTGACGAACAACTCATGCTCCATTAGTCGACACAGAACCTTAGATAGATGCACCACATAATCATACATTCTCTAAACACTACAATGTCATCTAAATACATGACAATAAAGTCATCCAGAAACTCATATAGCACATTGTTCATCAAGTTACAAAACGTAACTGGAGCATTGGTTAAGCCAAATGGCATAACCAAAAATTCATATGATTCATACCTTGTCACACAAGTCGTCTTATGCGCATCCCCCTCGACAGTTCTAACTTGCCAATAACCAGACCTCAAATTCAGTTTCGTGAAGACAGAAGCCCCACTCAGCCTGTCCATCAAGTCCTACACCAGCGGCACCAGATAGTTGTTCTTTATTGTCACCTTGTTTAGTGCACGATAATCTACACACATTCAAAGACTACCATTAACTTTCTTTTGAAACAGGATAGGAGCACCGTGCGGAGCTTTAGACGGCCAAACAAACCCAATATCTATCAATTCCTCTAGTTGTCTTCTCAATTCATCAAAATCTCTAAACGACATACGATATGGGGGTTGCGACAGTTGTGTCCCCCAAGCACAAGGTCAATTCGGTGATCAACAACCCTTTTTGGTGGAAGCTTCTTCAGCAAATCAAGTGATATAACATCTTCATACTCCTCCAATACTTTAGAAATGACATTTGACACTTGCATAGTATGTCCAGAATCCTCACCTATTGCTATTGCTAGAAATACTTCGCTGCTCTTTTTCAATGCTTTGATGATCGCGATGGTCAAAATCATGTTGCTACTACCCTTCTTGCTTTCAACCACCAAAATCTTATAACAAGGAACAAAAATAGGGCATGTTTCACTAACAATTAAAATCCCTCCTAAATACGACATCAATATAATCTTAGCCTTTTTCAAGAAATCTAGGCCAAGAATCACGTCAAAATCATTAAGGGTCATAACCAATAAATCATACTTTCCTTGCCACTTTTCCAATGGTAGGGGCACACAATAAATAGTTCTCATTATCCATCGTGCCTTTGTATTCACTGTCTTCATGTCACCAACTTGTCAGCAACAAAGGTGTTCATAGCACCGAAATGTAACATGGCAATAATTTATTTGTCATTCACTCTAATTTTTACATACATTAGATTATCCACAACACCTAAATGTCCCTGTTACAAAGCATCCAAACACATCAAATCAGTGTCGGTAGGTATAAATACATCCATTAAATCCTCTAATTCTGCAACCAAACAGTTCAACACATGTATTGGGTTTGATGTGTATGATTGTCTTTTTATGTTCACTGTCGTTGACTAGAATGGCATTTAATTTTTCCCTTTTTGGACATTCCCTAGCATAATACGGCCCTCCACATATAAAACATTCAGCATTCAGCTTGGTTTCTTTCGTCGACACATCTGCATACTTGGCTTTACTCTTGTCAATCAAAAGCTTGAATCTACCCCTACCAAGCTTACTTTTCTTACTTTTTCCAACCCTCTTATCCTTGGTTTTAAATCTTAAAGGGACAAGAATAGTCTCATCTCATGTCATTGTCTTAAAATCAACCAAACTATTTGCAACAACAATACCAGAAGACAAGTCTTTAACTTTCTACCTTTGCAATTCAGCTTGAGCCCAAGGTTACAAACCTTACATAAAATTGAATAACCTATCTTCTTCAAATATGTTCTTTATGTTCAAGATCAAAGAAATAAATTCTTTGATGTAATCCCTCAACAATCAGTCCTGCTTTAGCTTATTCAAATCCTTTCTTGTCAGCCAAGATAAATTGTTCGGTAAGAATTGTTCCTTCAGTTGTTGTTTTAAATGATCCCAAGTCTCAATCTTAGAACGCCTTGTGTTTATATCTTCTTTGATCCGAGTTCTCCATCACAACTTCACGTCACCTAACAAGTACATTGTTGTGATGTTCACTTGTTCATCAGCCCTAATTTTCACCACATCGAAGTATTGTTCCATGTCCTAAAAGAAATTTTCCAATTCCTTCAAACTTCTTGTACCACCAAATGACTTGAGCTCTGGCAGTTTTGATTTGGACGAGCCACCACCCTTAGGGACATTTACTACTGCCTTCTTCAGAACAACAATCTCATCCTCAAGAACTTGCATTTTACGACTTACATCAGCTGCAAGATCCACATATTGCCCAGCAACCCTTTCTATCATTTCTACTACATACGCAAGCCTTTTATTTATAGATTGGTCTTTTTTTTAGCCATGGGACCCAAAACATTTTTTAGATGAGTAAGGCTCTCTTGAATTGTCTCCATACCTGATGGCATTAATCCTCAAGCCAATAATTTTCTCAAAACAGAACAGATTGTGCTTTGATATCACTTGACACGGGGATAAATTTCTCGACATAATCTTACTCCCAACGCAGTAGTCTAGTCCCACACTAGACTCAACCCACCTCATAATTTTGACTCGTGTTTAGCCTATATACTAAGGTGTTTCACACACTCAAAACACTTTTCCCAAAGTCTTTCAAGTAATAGACAAATAACAACAACACAAGTATTAAAAATCAAAATCATAAACACAATTTATAGGAAAAGGCTCTCAACGTTTATTAATACCAAAACAAATGATACACAAAACTATTTGTGTGTGCCATGCACAATTCTCCTATATGCTACATAATTTTGGCCTTCTTTTGTTACCAAAAAAATTACACAAGTTACATAGAAAACTGCCCCCTAGATAGGTATATCCAAACTAAACAATTTGGCTAAAAACAGTAACTGCCAAAAATTATCTTCAACTACCCATGTTGTAACTTCTCTTGGGTTGTCACCTCATGAACTATCAAGCCAGTCAGCTAAACCTTTTCTGCCAGCCTAGTTGTATTTCTACTCATCTTAGACAACCCTCTGTCCAAGTCTGAAGTTGTGATGAACATGCACCCGATGTTCGCACACACCTGTTATGTATTGCTGTTGAATCTACCTTTACCTATGCATGTTGCCATTGCCTATACATATTGTCGAGGTCCCCACAGTGTTTTTGCTGGCACGCCTCCACGCATCAATTCAACAAAAGAGCTAAAATGTTAAAAAATAACAAATAATTTTTTTTTATTAAAGGATGAAATTAAAAACATATGAGAAGTTTACAAAAGAGGCAAGAAGAAAAATAAAAAAAATTATTGAAGGATAAAATTGAAAACAAATCAAAAATTTACAAAAGAGCCAAGGATAAAAATTATAAATAAAAGAATGAAGATTGATACTCAAATATCCCTAACTAAAAAGACTACCTTGAAATTTTAAATAACAAGCGTGAATTTCAAGGAAAGAAAGAAGAAAAATAAAGAAGAAAATGGTCATTGGAGCCAAACTCGACAACCTTTGGCCACACACGTCACCTATCTAAGGAGGCGATGCCAAGATAATTCAAATACTACTGCAGAAGACGACGTTTGACCACTGAAGAGCCCCGCACGCATTTCCCCAAGAGCATGAGGGCTTTCCAGATGAAAACAATTTTTTAATAATTTTTGTATATACTAAATTATACAATTGGAATTAAGCCAACCCTATAATTTAAAAAATACATGAATACAAATACAAAAAAGCTTTTGAATGTAAGGCATAGAGAATCATCTCTCAAGGACGTGTGAGTCATTTAATTATTCATTAAAAACAAAAAGATGAAAACATCTCTTAAAAAAAAATTGCTCCCTTTTAAATTTTAGAATGACAAATAAATCATTATGAAAGTACTAAATTACTCCCAATAAATCAGGTTTTTAAGGGTAAGATAGATATTTTACAAAAAAATAAAAAGTCCACCAATTCCCATCCTTTTTATTTTGGTTCCCTCCTTTCAATATCATCTTTCCCCAGCAAATTAGCCTAAATTAGCCTACTATTGATGAGATATTGATCAATGGTAAATTTTGTTGTAAATAAACAAATCGTGCGGAATTTCCATCTCCATATCATTACAGATCTTCACAAATTGTTAACTTCTTTACTTTTATATATTAATATGTTCCTTTAAGACAGGATGGTGCTGGAGATGACTTTGTATCATTAAATTAAAAAACAAATTCTCCTCGTATTACTATTTATTATTATTATTCATTATAATAGTGTAATTATAAAATTTTCAGTGAAAAAAAAAGAATTAAGTATTGAATAAGATATTCTTTTAACCATGACATAATTATTTTTTACAAATTATACAGAGTTAGATTGACAATTTCATCTTTTTTGTATAGTAAATTTTTTTTTAATTTAACCCTAGAATAAAATAATCTAATATTTACTACTACTTAGGAATATTTTTGTATTTTTAATTTTTTTTAAATAGTGTAATTAATTTGATGTTTCTAAAGACAAAACTAATAAAACTCTCACTCAATAGTTTTTTTATTATTTTACATTGGTTTTATTATAAGTTTTGATGGTAATAGGAGTATTGTTGTAAATTAAATTTATTAAATATAATTATATTAAATATAAATAATAATAAAAACATGTAATCATTTCCTCTTCATATTTCATTCTTAACCTTTTAATTATTATTTTTTTATTTTAAATAAACTATAAAATTATATAGATTTTCAGCCGAGCCGGTTTTTATAACTATATCCGTAACTTAAGCACTCCGTTCGGAAACAAAACATCAATTCTAGATGCTTTTTCTTTTTTATTTAATAAGAAAGGTGATCTTACTATGCTTCTAGAAAAACAAAAAAATAGCTTCAGTTTAGCAAATAGTCGCTGCATGGTTTCCTTGATCCAAGAGATTTTGTTGTTTTTTTTCTTTTAGAAAGTCAAAGGAGTGAAAACAAAGACCGTAGACCAGAAAAGGAAGGTTAGTTGAAGAGTGTGTTTGGTATTACGGTAGTTGTTGTGGTTGTGATTTGAAAAAAGTTATTTTATAAAAAGTATTTTTAATTGAGGTTGGTTTAAAAAAATAAGTGTTTGGTTAAAACTGTGGTTGAAATTGAGTTTGAACAAAAAGTAGTTTAATGTGTTTGGTTAATAACGCTTTTGAAATTGAGGTTATAAAATAATTTTAAAAAATATATATTAATATTGATGGTTTTTAATTTAAATATTGTAGATTACATCATGAAATAAATAATACTTTATATAAAATATTTTTTATTGTTCCATCAAACTATCTACAATTTCATCACATATGAAATACATTCGACAATGGGTCATTGAATGATGTTAAATACTAGTTTTTTAAATAAAACACAATTAAAAAATAAAAAATAATTTTTATTTTTTATTTTACTGGATCAGACCTGGTTCAATGCATTTAAAATTTTGAACCTCAACAGGTCCAGCCGGAACCGGTCGGACCGGAACAGTGTATACTACACTGTTCATGCTAATTAATTGACATGAACAGTGTGCAAGAAGCAGCATTTTGCTGCTTCTTTTCCTGGGTCCCGAACGTAAATTTACGTAGGACCCATACATAGTAAATTGTGTTTTTTTGTTAACCAAACAGATTAAATCTACGTTTTAAATAAAACACAGACGCAAGCTCATTAACAAACGAACTCAAAGCCTGCACGGGGTTTGATAGAAGAAGACATTGTCTTCACTGGTGAAAGGTGAACCAT
>Ga0325411_1003797_pt1 | contig 16992 bp, 14 predicted proteins | sample PopdelMetagenome_13_FD_206181 | JGI IMG/M metagenome (GOLD analysis project Ga0325411, IMG submission 206181) | Populus deltoides microbial communities from Bellville, Georgia, United States - Xylem-PdIQD-R4 | ecosystem: Host-associated > Plants > Phyllosphere > Stem > Wood/Secondary xylem...
ACACTGGAAGTTTTTAGTGTGGCACACAATAACTTGTCAGGTAGGACACCTGAGAGAAAATATCAGTTTGGGACCTTTGATGAAAGCTGTTACGAAGGAAATCCTTTCTTGTGTGGACCTCCATTGCGAAACAATTGTAGTGAGGAAGCTGTGTCGTCGCTGCCAGTGCTTAATGATGAACAAGGAGATGATGGTTTCATAGACATGGAGTTTTTCTACATCAGTTTCGGTGTATGTTACACAGTTGTGGTGATGACGATTGCAGCAGTTCTCTACATCAATCCATATTGGCGACGCAGGTGGTTGTACTTCATTGAAGACTGCATAGATACTTGCTACTATGTTATGGTGGCTAGTTTTCACAAGTTTTCCAACTTCTGAAGGTGAATTTGTTACTGGGTAGACGGTCGTTCCTAGTTTGTGATGATTGTTTGTCTAGTTATTGGGTGCGTAATTTGTAGTGTACTGTCTCTACATCAAATATATAAGCTGGACTTCTCATTCCTGAACCATTACGAAGAGAACTGATTTGGATTGGTCATTGTCTCGGGTGTGATTACTCTTTCAACTCTCAAGACTTGTCTGAAAATAAATTGCCAAAACCACTACTAAGTAGAAACAAAATATTCTATGCATGAGTAACAACACTTACTTCTGCCTTTGTTTCAAGGGCGACCCCACCTCAGTTATTCAATCAAAGCATTGAAATCGGAGCAAGAAGATCCACCTTCTTCAATAGCCTTCCATTCTTGGCAGTTATTAAATCAAAGCACTGAAAGATTCTTTGCTCTGCTCCACATTTCCTCTGCTTCTTCACCCATCATAATTTGAGTGATTGCCTTCTCTACAGCTTCACTTTTAACATGATCTCCATGCACTCTAAGCCATTCCTTAACTCCAACACCAACTCCAGTTTTTAAAACATCAGTCACCAATTTTTCATTATAGAATTGCTCAGCAAATATTGGCCTTATGCCTTCAAGAGTTGAGTTCCATCCTCGATGAGTCACAAATGCACCTATTGCTTCATGATCAAGAATCAAAACTTGGAGTGCCCTTCCTCTGATAATTAGCCCTTTGCCTTCCATTCTTTCCTCAAATCCTTCAGGTAAACAATCTTCCTTGTCTTCTTGACTCTTTTTGTTTCTTCTAACTACCCAGATAAACTGATGCCCAAAAGATTCGAGACCTCCTGCAATCTCCTTAAACTGAGAGGCAGTGAAGTTTCCCATGCTTCCAAAGCAAATATAAACAACTGAATTTGGTTTCTTTGAGTCAAGCCACTTCAAACACTCATGTTGAGAGCGATTGAGGCTTTTTTTCCTCTTGTTGATTTATCTTCAATGTCTCTATTGCATAGTGAAACCGGGCCTACATTAATTCACACCCTCTTTAATTGACCCAACAAGACCATATCCTAACCATACAGATTCCTCTTCTACAGATTTGTGGATCACTTTACGCAAAGCAGAGGAATGATTTTCTGGAAAAAGAGTGTCTTGGGAACTTACAGTAGATTTTGTTGGAACTCGTCTCAGGACAGTAACATAGCTTCTTGAATCTCTGTTTCTAATCGGAACAGGGGAGCAACGAGAAGCTTGAAGTGGTCGCAGATTGTCTTTCTTTTGCTCATGAGGTTGCCTGTCGAAACACTGAAGATTTCCCCTCATAAAAATCTGCCTTGTCCCCTTCTGTTTCCTCAACATGTCAGGTCATGTTTGATGTTTGATGCCCCAGGGAAGGAAAAGGACAAAATTCTATAAGAGATGATTCAACATGACAAGCTCAAATATTTTGGCTTGGATTTGTAGTAAGCTCAAATATTTTCCCCCTTTTCTTTTCTTAATATCCCTCGTCCTGCATTATCATGATTGGTTGTGGCATAGAAACCCCAGATAAAGAGGATAAAGAACCATGCTGCAAGCTTGACATATTGTTCTACTGCATCATTGATATAGAACCTTGCACCTTCAATGATTGCAACTGGGGATTCAGTTGATTTTCATGGGATTGCAATTGAGGAACTGTAGATTAGGAATTGACCTCCTGAATCTGCTTGGGTTTAGAAAACTTGCAATCTGCTTCTCATAGGAACCCAATTTCTCCTTGAAACTATGTGTGATTTTGTTTTTAGAGACCTGTAAGAATGTTATCAAGCGCTCCAACATGGTCTTGAATAACTCCAGCTTTTCAAGCTGTTCTGACTTCGGTTGATGCGGAAGAGAGTAAAGTTGGAAACCAATGTTAACATACACGAGAATTAAAAATTGCATTGATCCTTTGTAGCAAAACATTAGTGAAAAAAAATGTTTCTATTCCAATTCTTCTGTGTTGATGCAAGGTTGTGGGGGCGGTTGGGGGGAGGGGTAGGTGATTTATGCAGATGATACAGTGACAGGCAATGCTGATGAGGAAAACAAATTAATACAAAAGCTCAACGTGGGGAAATTGCAAATAATCATGTGTGGCCAGATAATCTGGAAGAAATTGCAGAGACAATTTACCTGCTGTAACTTGGCAGCAATTCTCTGGTACATTTCATTTATTTCAGGGAAATAAGTCTCCTTCATCACTTTGATCTAGGAAGTACAAATAACCAGCAAAACATTATCGGCCAAATGCTTGATTTCTTCAGGTGCCAGTCAGAAAGAAAGTAACACAAACAAAGTTATGGGAATTGATAAAAATAAAATAACAAAAAAAGGGCAGAGGACAGCAAAAATTAGTTGAGATAAAAATAGCAGAGTGGAATCAATGCTGGAAACTCAAGAGGATGTCGATATTGATGGAATGGAAAGATGCAAAGGGCTGTGTAAGTACACCTTTAGACAAGATTCAAGGGTTGGTTAAGTTCAGTTTGTCTCCTTGCAAACTACTCATCATTGTTTTCTGCTGTTCTAGCTCAAGTCAATGGATGTCACAACTTTAGCAACGCTTCTTAGCCTTAGATCCTAAGCATGACCATTCTTATTCCCGTTTCAATACTCTCCTAAGCACACAAAAAGAAATGTCCTTATCAAATATGCAGTTATGACGTGAGACATTCAGAATTTCAACCTCATTTTCTATAAAATTCAATGGAATAAGTCGCACTTAATTTCTTTTTCTTCCATTGTCACATGTTTCAGAACAAGTTGATCACAATCGTGCAAATAACTCTTCACTTGACCAAAGATAAACTGGAAGTCATTCAGAAATAGTGCACTCTTATTTTTCAGTCTGTCTAATGCAGTAAGAAGTACTGACAATAGGACTTGTTGAAAATAAATAATAATTCAACACACAACAAATATAGGGGGAAAATCAAAGGGAAAGGTTTGCAATAAAAAACTGTCGTGCCAGAACCAAGAAAGCAATCCTCTTGACCTAGAAACCTGAATATTTTTACCTTCATTCATCTTATCAATGATTAATCATTTCTTAGTTGCTGCAATCATGGAACCTATAGTGCTTCCTAACTAATCCCAACCATAGCTGAATAAAATTACTTGGACCCATCCAGGAGACCTTTTTCCATTGAAATCTTGCAAGTCTATGGCATCCATGAACTACATGTCTGGTATTGATCTCTCCAATAACAACTTCGTAGGAGCAATCCCACCAGAATTTGGAAACTTAAGTGAGATACTGCCATTAAACTTATCACACAACAATCTCACTGGATCTATCCCTGCAACATTCTCAAACCTAAAGTATATTGAGAGTTTGGATCTTTCTTACAACAACTTGAATGGTGCCATCCCTCCACAACTTGCTAAAGTTACCACACTGGAAGATTTTAGTGTGGCGCACAATAACTTGTTAGGTAGGACACCCGAGAGAAAATATCAGTTTGGGACCTTCGATGATGAAAACTGTTACGAAGGAAATCCTTTCTTGTGTGGCAATTGTAGTGAGGAAGCAGTGCCGTCACAGCTAGTGCTAATGATGTACAAGGAGATGATGATTTCATAGATATGGAGTTTTTCTACATCAGTTTCAGTGTCTGTTACACAGTTGTGGTGATGACGATTGCAGCTATTCTCTACATCAATCCATATTGGCGACGCAGGTGGTTGTACTGATAGAAAAGGAAGCACCTGGTGGAGATTGAAGCCTTATTGGTTGAGTTGGCGGCGGAGGCGGCTGTTTCCTAGAGCGGAGGAGGGAAAGCGAGCTCAGGTGGAGAGGTGAAGAATGTCGGACCAAAGTGAACAGAGCTTGACAGATGATTTTTTTTTAAATATGAATATTCTGTTAACTTATAATAATTTTGCAAATCTTAAATTTTAATTTTACAAACTTTAAAATTAACAATCATATAAATATTTTAAAAAATTTAAGAATCAAATGAGTGATATGCAGGTAGCAATATTTTATTCTTTCCAGAAAAGAAATGTATTCACGTACGGTTTTAATGAAAAGGTCAGCTGAAATACATAGTTTTCCTTAAAAGAAAAGGTAACATGAAATACGAAGTCCTTATGTTTATAGGAGGAGAAAAAATAAAAGGTTATGTTTATTTTTTTTTACAGATGATGAAATACTTATTTTAATTAGGCACTTTCCTTCATTATTTTCTCGAGATCTTTTAGTCATAATTAATAGCAATTTTAATTAATTTTACTAATTAGCAGGGAATAAATTTTGGTGGATCATGACTTCCTATATGGGAGGAAAATACTTAATTAAATAACATGCAAAATTACCAACCTCGGTAATTTAATAATCAGCATGCTGTTTTACTGAGATGAATCAAGCAATAAAAATAAAAAAGATATATAGTTTACCTGAACTTTTCTGTCAGTAAAAAAAGTTTCTTCAAATATAGCAATCAGAAAAGAAGAGAAATCTGAGACATAAGAATGGTTTAGAAAAGAAATAACCAACATGAAAGAATCAAGCACTAAAAAAACAAAATATATATAGTTTATCTGTAAAAATAGAGTTTTTTAAGTGTCTGGTTACAAGTTAGCTTAAGCAATTATAAAAAAAACAGGGAGCTAAGAGAGAGGAATGGTTAAAAAAAGAATAAAACTAAAACTAAAAGAATTTTATATATATATATATATATATATATATAAAAGAGTGATCATTAAAACATGTTAGACTGTGTGTGAATCCTGTGGCTTCACAATCTTTACCGCATTCCCTCTCTGCTTTTCGCCTTTCTTCTCGCGCGGTGGGTGTTCCCGCGCTTTCTTCTTGACTGCTGAGGCTCCCTGGCGTCTTTCCATCGACTTTGTCTGGTGCATGTTCAGATTGAGGCGGGGTGCTAGGCGCGCGAGGAGATGTCAGCCGATGGGAAATCACCTGCATCGGCTGGGATGGCTTCATTGAAGCTGTCCTCTTGGTCTTTGGCGGGCCTTCTCATTAATGAAAAAATTATTCTAACTGAGACATTGTTTTTGTTTTTATAAACTCTTTTTTATTATATTTTTTTATTAAAATTTTTATAAAAAATATCATATAAATTCTGATTTGATATTTATTCTTGGTTGTGCTAAGAGTAGATAATAAATTGTTTTAAAACTAAAGAATTAATCATTATCTCAATTTAATTTTTATTTTGATTATTGATTTATATGCATGTTTTATATTATGTGGAAACTTGATTATTATAGTAAAAAGGAACAAAAATTTTATGAATTATTTAAAACAATTTATTTATTCTCTATACATGTATAATGATCTGGTTATACATCAAATAGATAAATTGTCAAGAACAAATTGATTATATGTTGACATAGATTAAAAAAAAGTTTAATTTTAATAGGAAAAGTAAAGTAAATTTATTATCTGTATACTTAATGCCTTGATTCCACGGGGAAATAAATTTTATGTTGCATGGTATTTTTCTTTGTTGTAATAAGCTCAGCGCATTTCCTTGTCCAGAATCTAAATTGGAGCCTGGTTGTATTGGATTCATCATGTTTGATTGTGATGTCGAATCCTCAGATAAAATTGAAAGAGAATTATGCAGCAAGCTTGACATATTGTTCTGCTGCATCTTTGGTACAGAACCTAGCATATTCATTGATTGCAACTGGGGATTCAGTTGATTTTCATGGGACTGCAATTGAGGAACTTGAGATTGGGGTTGCTGCATAGGTTGAATATGAGGTTGGGGAAGTTGTCCTTGCTGTAGATTAGGAATAGGCTTCCTGTATCTGCTTGGGTTTAGAAAACCTACAATCTGCTTCTCATAGAAACCCAATTTCTCCTTGAAAGTAGGTGTGATGTTGTTTTTAGAGACCTGTAAGAATGTTATCAAGCGCTCCAACATGACCTTGAATACCTTCAGCTTTTCAAGCTGTTCTGACTTCGGTTGTTGCGGAAGAGGGTCATACTGGAAAGCAAAGTTAACATACACGAGAATTAAAAATTGCATTGACCCTTTGTAGCATAAGTGAAAAAAATGTTTCTATTCCAATTCTTTTGTGTCAATGCTAGGTTGTGGGGTGGTTGGGGGTGGGGGAGGTAATTAGTGCAGATGATACAGTGACAAGCAATGCTGATGGGGAAAACAAATTAATACAAAAGCTCAACTGTGGGGGTTTATGAATCATGAGTGGGCAAATAAATCTGAAAACATTACAGAGACAATTTACCTGCTGTAACGTGGTAGCAATTCTCTGGTACATTTCATTTATTTCAGGCAAATACGTTTCCTTCATAACTTTGATCTAGGAAGTACATATAACCAGCAAGACATTATCAATCATATGCTTGATTTCTTCACGTGCCAGAGTCAGAAAGAAACATAAGCAAACTTGAGAGAATTGATAATAAATAAATAAATAAATAAAATGGCAGAGGACAGCATATATTGTTTGAGATAAAAATAGCGGAGTGGAATCAATGCTGAAAACTCAAAAGAGAATATCGTTATTGATTGCATGCAAAGATGCAAAGGATTGTGTAGTTACCACTTCAGACAAGATTCAGGGGTTGGTCAAGTTCAGTTACTTTGTCTCACGGCAAACTACAATCACCATTGTTTTCTATTGTTCTAACTCAAGTCAATGGATGTCACGACTTTGGTAAACACTTCTTAGCTTTATAACTTTGGATTTATAACCCTTATATCCTAATTATCAACAACCACTCCTATTCCTGTTTTAGTACCCTCCCAGGCACAAAAAAATTGACTTCATCAAATATGCAGTTATGAATTGCAACTACAGCCATTAAACGATTCAGAATTTCAACCTCGGTTTCTAAAAAATTCAACAATACTGGACATGGTCATGATTCAATGGATTAGGTCCACATATTTTCCTTTCTTCCATTGTCACATGTTTCAGGACAAATTTGATTGTAATCCTGAAAATAACTGTTCACTTAACCAAATATAACGATGACTATTCAGAAACAGTTCACTCTTGTTTTCAAGTCTGTCTATTACAGTAAGAAGTATTGTCAATTGGACTTGTTGGAAATAATAAAATAATAACTCACCACACAATAAATGTATGGAAATACAGGGAAAAAATCGAAAGGGAGAGATTTGCAATAGAAAAAATTGTTGTGTCAGTACCAAGAAAATAACCCTCTTGACCTAGAAATCTGAATATTTTACCTTTAATCATCTTATCAGTAATTTATCGTTTCTTAGTTGCTGCAATCATGGAACTTACAATGCTTCCTAACTAATCGCAACCATAGCTGAATAAAACTCCCTAGTACCAAATTCCAGGAGACCTTTTCCATTGAAATCTTGCAAGACTATGACATGCATGAACTTCGTCTACTGAACAGTAAACCACAGAAATTACCTTCTGATAGATCTCCTCTTGCCAATTAGCACCATTTGCATGTCCAGTCTCTGCTATTGAATCTAGGGACGCTACAAAAATTTTGATGCAGGCAAAAAAAAAAGATTAGAATTCATGTATTTTTTTAATGTTTTCCGCAAACAAGGGTATTTCTGTAATTTTCACACTTCCTGAAAATTATGGAATGTTGTAGGTCTTGGTTTTATTTCTATTTAGTATTTTATTGTTCCTAAAGAATAAGGAGTTTTATCCTAGATAGGACCATTAGTATTTTCCTACATAGGAATACAAGTCCTTTTTGGACTTGGAGTACTAGGAACTCCATCTCAACGTTATGTAATCATTCAAACAGAAAGAGAGACATTTATCATGGCAGAAAAGCTCGAAAGTGACACTTTACCTCCGAACCAGGAAAATCTTTAAAATAAACCATCTCAATCATAAAATATAGATAGCCATGAATCGCAGTACTTGTTCCTTAACAGGTTAAGGATGAAACATTTCACATGCCTTACAGAATTAGCATCGAGGAGGTGATCATGAGATTTTTACAGCAAGCTGATGATTTATCAGCACATCAAACCTTAAGTGCCTCAGAGTTAATCCACTTGCTAATTTCTTTCTTCCCATAAAAATCAATTGGCTGATGATTAGTTACCCTAGCGTCAAATGCATTGTCCAGTTATACATATATTTTTAAAATTCATGTCCGTTAAATTCAAAATGAGAGGTAAACAGATGGTGCAATGAGCTGGAGGGCATGATGTGGTAACAAATGAGTGTGATTTTCAATAGCAGCGGCATCAGTAGCACATAAAGCTACCAAAAGAGCATTACTGACTTGAAACCATTATGAGAGGTGAACAGTTGGTGCAATGCACTGGATGACATGATTGTTTATTAGAAAATAATATAAATCATATCCTGGGACCTCACCTGTTATATTTTAAAAGTAAATGGGTAGGAAAAGGCTACAAAGCCCTTGAAGACTTAGATGTAGAAATAAATGAATTCAGGGTATTGTAGTAATTAAACAAAGAGTGGATAAATATAAATAGAAAAAAAAGAAAAAGAAAGAAAGATATGCAATTAAGAGTGAAAAACCGGGAAAAGAGAAGAAAAGGGAAAGAAGAAGAAGAAGAGAAAAGAGGGAAAGATAAGGGAAATAGAAGAGAATTGAAGAAAATAAGTTTAAAGGTAAGATTATTTATAAATATGTGTTCTTTAAGCTTTAAATTTCTGTTTTGGTTGAATGTTAGGGTTTTGAAGATTGTGTTTTGGGTTTATTAATGAATTAATTTGAATGTTATAGGGTTGATTGTTGTGGGTAATGAATTATTTAATTGATTATAGAAGATTGGAGGTAAAGATGATGATTTTGAGTTATGATTTGTGTAAATGGTGAATTTTGAGTTAGAAATCTGGAAAGAACAGTAGGTTTTCTGTTGCAATTCTGGGTTTGAGGTTGAAGATGACAAAATTTCGGTTTGGTCCCTCAATTTGTGAAAATTACAGTTTAGTCCCCAAACTTTGAAAAATTACAGATTGGTCCCTGGAGCATATTCCGAGATTCTGAACAGAATAAAATATGAATTAAGGGCAGAATTCCAGTATAGTTATGAAATTTTAACACTTTCAATTTAGTCCTCCTATTTGACAAAAATTACAATTTGACCCTAAAAATTTGAAAAAATTCCAAAATGGTCCCTGGAGCATAATTAGAGATTCTGGACAGAAATGAGGATGAATTATGGACTTAATTCCACTATATTCATGAATTTATGATATTTTTAGTTTGGTCCTTCAATTTGACAAAGTTACAATTTGACCCTTAAAAATATGATAAATTACAGATTAGTCCCCAGCTGTAATATTAAATTTTTCAGATTTGTTTGATGAATAATTGAGGGTTATTTAGTGAATTATTATCAAGTCTTATTATTTGTTTTATTATGGATTAGATTTCGGGAAAATCGTTAATTTTTTGGTTTTTAGGAAAAATGACTAATTTAGTTTAAAAACATATAGGGTTATGGAATTGACCCTTAGTTAAGTGTATTAAATAGGTTATATGTTCTTTCAAGTCGTTTTTGAATATGTCTCCTTTGTATTCAGATAATCCTGATGTTCTACCGGTGGGACATTAGTAGGATTTCTTTCGGTATTTGCTTTTGACTACCGTTTGATTTCGAGTCAGGTGAGTGGATAATTTTCTATATGCATGAGAAATATTATAAATATTTGATTTGTTAATATGAATTGGATCATGTGCTTCTTGATAATATATATGTTGATTATTATCCTTATTATGATAAAGCATGATCAATTGTTGAATCTGAATTCTTGATATGAACCAGTATATATCACTTTCAGTCTTACATTTACATGGTAGGTTATACATCTGCATAGTTAAATTATAAATTTTCTAGGGTTTCACAGACCTCCTTTAACCAAAATCAAAGAAAATGTGTGTAAAGTGGTCTCATTATAATGGGTGACCTACCCAAGTGAAAAAAGAGAAGAATGGTCTCATTGTAATGGGTGACCTACCCAAGTGGAAGATATGAAAAGTGACAAGTGTAAAACAGTAGTAATTAAGAAAGAAATTGAATAAGTTTGAAGAAAAGAACTTGTAGTTAAGGATGAGGAAATATAGGAATGAGGTTTTGATTGTTTTATATTTGAGAAATGATGTTCTTTATCTTATTTGAAGTATTCAAAATATGAACAAGTGAAGAAACAAAGTATTCATGGGAGAATTCTTTAAGTGAGTTAAAAGAAAAAAATTGATTAAAACTATATGTTGAAAATAAGGTGACCAATGAATGAAAATTTTGGTGTAAACCCCAATTAAATAAAAGATATTACGTGCTTTAAATTTAGGCACGTAGGAGAAATAATAATGGATTAATAATGTAGTGCAATCTGATTGATTCAGGAGTTGTACCGGGAGCAGGGCATCAGGTAGGAGGAGTTGGGCCATCACGAGCAGATGGTAGGTGATTCATCACTTTCTTTTAAAATTCAAAGTTTCATTATTAGTTATGAGTTGTTTATGACCTATTGATATGGAAAAAATAGAAGAAGAAACTTGTTTGTAATATAATTCGGATGTTGGGTAATTCGTATGGAATTACCGGTTAGATTGGCTATTAATAGAGAATAGCCGGATGTTGGGTAATTCGTATGGAATTACCGGTTAGATTGGCTATTATTAGAGAATAGCCGGATATTGGGTAATATTTATGGAATTACCTGTTTGATTGTTGGCTGTCTAAGAGGATTAGCTGAGTTTGAGGTAAAATTGTGAATTACCAAATTAAAAATTAAGCAATGAGTGTTGGTTGCAGATGTCTTATAAGTATAGGATTAATAAATTATGGATGAGTTATTAATGTGGATATGTAGTAAGTTAGTGATGAAAGACAATTTGATATATTTTGAAGAATTGTGAACATAATAGCTTTATTATTTTTAATGTGTTATCTTCCTTATTTCTTATTAATGTTATGTATACAAGTTTTTCACGAGGTGATGCAGAGCGTTAAATATGGGTTTTGTGTTTAAATCTGTTTATTTTGTGGGATGTAATATCTTTGCTCTATATGTAATTTGTATTATATATAGATTTTAATATATGTATCATAAAGATGTTTTCTTTTGGTATTTATACATTTAAAAAGTATGAGTAAGGAACTAATATTAATAAACTATTCGAAAAGAATACTTAGTAATTATAGTCATGCATGTTTAAAAGATGGATGCATGTTAATGTAATAATTAGTTCAATATAAATCTTTTGAGTTTATAATTGTTTGTAGTTAATGTTTTATTTGTTGATGACGTAAGGTTGAGAAAATACAATGAAGTATAGTTATGTGAAATATTGTATGATGAGATGGGATATGATCTAGGATGGTTGGATCAAAGTGGAAGTTTTGGATATTGTGATTGAATGAAGTCTAGTCGATAACTTGGTAACATCAGAAAACAAAGGAAACTCTGTTGAAATTAAAATAAAATAAAATAAAATAATCCCATAATCTTAGACATATTATTCAATACTTGACATTAGTAAAGAAATGTATGAGATTTCATGACATTATAATTTGAGGGTGTTACACCCTCTCTGGTTTTGGGAGTTTGGGAAAGAGAAAGGGAAATGGGGTTGGTTTTTGGTTTGTTTTGGGGCTGAGGGGAAGGGAAAACTTTGGCTGGCGAGAGGGGAAACGACAGTTGAAGGAGGGGAGCAGCCAAGGAAGGAGGCAGTTGGGGAAGAAGAAAGAAGAAAATGGGTTTGGCTTAGGGAGCGTGAGGTCTGGTGAGATGAGCGAGGGAGATCAAGGAGAGGGGCTGGTCTTCGGAGAGAAAATCCCAAGCTAGGGGGGCGGCGGCTTTGGTTTTGAAAGAGATAGGTTTAGGTTTAGGGTTTTCTTAGGTTTCCCTTGTTCTTTTTTTTTTAAATTGTCCCCCCTTCCTTGTGTATGTTGTGGAGACCAGTATTTATAGGTAAAAATATTGCTAGGTTTCCAAACTTAGTCCCTCAACTTCTTTCTTTTTTTGTAAATTTGATTTTTTTTTGGATTTTTCTTATCAACATCGAATCAAATGAAGAAAATTGGTGATTTTAAAAGTAACACATTAAAAGTCGAACGTGTTCCAAAGATCTTTGAAAATTTAAATTCTTTTGAGACAATGTTGAAAATGCTAAAAATGATGCAAATATATTAAAAAACATATTTTTTTGGATTTTCATTGTTTTTAGCTATTTTTGAATTTTTAAAAAATTTTATCAAAAAAATAGGTCAAAAATTGGGTTGCAACAATGATCATTGCAACTAAGGAGGAGATGAATAATAATAATAATAATAATAATAATGCATTTTCTTTTTATTTGCTTGAGTCTTGTGATATGTGGCATATCAAGTTAGTGTAGGGTTTTCTACAACATATAAATTCAGTGAAAATTGTAATTTAAATTATTTTGCAAGAGTTCAAAGAATTGTATTAGACAATTTATGGTCATTTAGGGTTTGAGCAAATATTACTTGAAATTTTTTTTTCATTAAATCAAAACTCAGTTATCAAATTTAATAAAATAAGGGACCTTTTAACTATTTAGAATCTAGTGAAGATCTTAAAGCTTAATCCATTAGATAAACCTTAAAAGTTAGGTTACAAGTGAGAAAAATTATTAGAATCACCAATCCTATATAATATATGAATACATGAATCAAACACAATGTCACCGTACTCTGACACAACATCAAACAATTTTTCACCGGAAAGACGCGGGGGTGCAACATCCTTTTCAACTCTGCCAACAAAGAAATCATTTTTGTTCTTTCTATACCTGTGATTCGGCGGCAACAAATGATGGTGACAGTAAAAAAAAACAAGCTTTACCCCCGTTTGTTAGCGTGAATGCCTTGTTGTTCTCCATATAGTATGGACATGCAAGCTTTCCATGCGTGCTCCAACCAGAAACCATTCCATAAGCTGGGAAATCATTGATAGTCCACATCAAAGCCGCTCTCATAACAAAATTTTGTTTCCTCGAGATGTCATAAGTCAAAGCTCTAGAGGACCACAACTGCGTCAACTCATCAATCAACGGACGAAGACAAACATCTATATTCCGCCCCGGACTGCTCGGACCTGGTATGACCATAGATAAAAACATGAACTCCGGCCTCATACACATCCCCGGTGGCAAGTTATAAACCGTCAGTATGACCGGCCAACAAGAATAAGGAGCAGCAAATGACCCGAATGGGTTGAATCCGTCTGTACACAACCCAAGACGCACGTTCCTTGATTCAGCTGAAAAGGGAGGATGCATACTGTTAAAGTGTTTCCAGGCTTCACCGTCAGAAGGATGAACCATCACTCCATCAACCGCATGGTGTGATTGGTGCCATGTCATGTGCTCAGCAGTCCTTGGTGACATGAATAACCTCTGCAGTCTAGGTGTGATTGGGAAGTATCTAAGTTTTTTATATGCCACGAGAGTCTTCCCTCTACCAGTTCTGGGTTTGTAACGGGAATGCCCACATGTCATGCACTCGGTCATCTCAGCATTTTCAAGGTAGTATAACATGCAAAAGTTAGGGCATATATCAATTTTCTGGTATCCTAAACCGAGGGGTTTCATCATGGACTTGGCAGCATAGAAGTTCTCTTTCAGCCTGTTCCCTTCAGGTAAAATGCTTCTCGCCCATTCAATAATCTTGTCATAACCGGCCTCATCAACCCGTGATCTGACTTGATGGTGAACACCTGTGCTACAGCTGATAATTTACTGTGGTTCGTGCAGCCATCCCATAATGGTTCGTCAGAATCTCTCAACAGATCAAAAAACCTTGCTGCATCTGCATTAGGTTCTTCTTCTATGATTGGACATTCCCTGACATTATCTTCACTCATTCTCATTGCATCCATAACCATATTCCTGTAAGGATTACTGTTCTCATTTCCAACTTCATGCATGTTGCTAGCACTAGAAGTTGACCCAACCACCTGTTCTTCCATGCTCTCATCAGGAACAAATAGTTCTCCGTGTGCATACCAACACAAGTAATCCTCCATGAACCCTTTGGTTAGAAGATGCATCGTTACAACATCTTGATGCAGAAACATTAAATTTTTACACTTCCTACATGGACACCTAATTCCGCCATCAATAAAATTTCTCGAAATAGATATTGTGAAATTAATAAAACCCTGGACACCGTTACAATAATCCATCCTCCGCAATCCTTGGGGTGAGTCCCGATAAATCCATGAACGATCATCCATGATTTCTATTGAACCTCTATAAAACATAACAAAAATATTGGTTTTCCCCGACATTATTCAACAAACTAAAACAACACTTATGTTAAACATTCATTATCAATTATCAACTATCAACGTTCATACATACAAATTTATACATATATAAATTTACAGAAATCACAACTTCGAAATAGAATTGATAACAATTAAAAAAGACCCGTTAAACAAGCTATTAATTATTTATTTCATTACAACACATTTAATTTGGTGTAATTCAAACAAAATTTCAACAATTTACAAACAAATATAATTTGATAAAATCTAAAACAAACTATAACAACTACAAAATTATACATTTATACTATAAGTTTCTTTGATAAATAACAATCAAACAAGTACATACGTTAACAAAATACATATACTAAAAAAACAATAAAATTCACATTTAAATGTCAAAACTAAAAAGAATAGATTTACTTACAAAAAATGATAAAATCCACAAGAAACGGATATTGTGACCACGTACAAAGTATAAGAAACTTGAGTGCTTGTGTTGAGAATAGTGGAGAGTTGGGATGGGTGGTTGGCTGCAGTTTGGGAGGGGAGAGGTGGGATGGGAAAGAAGAAGAAGGAGAAACAGAGGAAGAGAGTGTCGGCAGAGGGGTTGGGTATATAATGGCTTTTACCAATGGAATCACCGACGGAATGTATCCGTCGGTGATTCCATCGGTGACAGTGCCACGTCACTGTACGGCTATCTCAGTTTGAATCCCTCGGTCATTCCGTCGGTAAAATCATCTGAAAAAACTCCACGTCACCACACTATTGCATCTTTCCAAACAAACTGTATAGGCCGTCGGCGATCCAGTCGGTATATACCAACGGAAATATTTTGTTGATATATACCGACCGTATCTCCAATGGAGTTATGCCGTCGGTATATACCGACAGATTTTGAGACGGAATTATTTCCGTCGATAAGAATTACCGACGAAAAAATTCCGTCGGTAATTCCACTGGTTTTCGCCGGTTTTCTGGTAGTGGTACATGTGCAAAGAGAAGATCAAATCCGATATCTTTTAAAGTTTGAAACAATGCTTTAGTGATTAAGATAAAATTAAGTTGAATTTGTGTGATGAATAGTACCATCCAATAAATGAAAGAAGAAAATGTGTGTTGCATTTGTTAAATTTTGTGAGTTGAATATGTAAGGAAACAAGAAGTAATCTAGCAAGAGAAGGATACGACTTTCGACTTTGACTCTTTTAACTAAAAAATATATAAATTTTAATTAAAAAAAGGATGGTTGATTTGATGTACAAAATTTTTTTTTCTTTAACTAATTTACTTAGACTAATTTAATATTATTACAAAACAATATTGATAAAATCTTGACCTAAGCTATAGCCGACCCAAGCCATCAACATCGCTCCACCTTGTATATATATATATATATATATATATATATATATATAAAAGAATAATATATAAATTAAGAATAGATAACCACTGCAAAGTTTAAATCTTTTCAATAAAATTTAAACTCAACTATCAAATTCAATACATACCATAATACACACTAGATCCAATAGTACATATAATATCCACGAGTCACTGCTCGTTTTATTACAATACATTAATAAAGAGTTCCACCATGAGCTCAAAGTACGAATTCTACACCATTATTCATACAGAGGCACTTGCTCAATATATAATAAAGTGACATAATCTTTTAAACTTGATGGAATTGTGTAGGCATCGTCATCATTCCCATAAATAACATCTGTAACTCGAATAAGATTAACAAAATGTTGAAGGAGAAGCATTGGAGCATTAGTTGGCCTCATGCAATCTTCATTGATATCCTTCCACGCATTAACGTCCATCTTTTGTATCTCTTCAATTGCTTTCTTCTCCGATGCATCATATTGTTTCATATAGCATTCAACAGTACCGGATGCGCAGTCTCCTCTCTTTTGTTCATCCTTCAAATATATAAACGATGTTATAGTTTTTAAAAAATAAACTTAACGTGAAAATTTCTAAACACAAAAATATTGAGAAGAAAGAAAGTCATGAGTTGAACCTTGGTTCAATTTTTTTGATGCACGAAATAATTGAAAAATCTTGTAAGTTATTAAGTATATCATAAGTTGAACTAATACTTTTTCACTTAAAAGATAAAATTTGTAAATAATTTTCAAAATTGGTTCCTTGCTTATATAAGATATGAGAATACAATTCTCGATGTATCTAGTAATTTTTAATTTTAAGAATTCAGACATCGTACCTCGTGGCCCACAATGTCATTCATCAAACGACCGATCATCGATCTTTCCAGCTTTAATAATTTTTGGATTACTTTTTAGCCATTCATACTCCTCCCCTCCTGCAACTTCTTCCATTCCAAGGAAGGATGCTGCCATAATTACCCCATAAGCACTTGTGGCTAATCCAT
>Ga0325411_1003798_pt1 | contig 16991 bp, 8 predicted proteins | sample PopdelMetagenome_13_FD_206181 | JGI IMG/M metagenome (GOLD analysis project Ga0325411, IMG submission 206181) | Populus deltoides microbial communities from Bellville, Georgia, United States - Xylem-PdIQD-R4 | ecosystem: Host-associated > Plants > Phyllosphere > Stem > Wood/Secondary xylem...
AAGGTAGTTCACATTATGGGCTAATAAGACCTGTAAATCACTTTAGCACACTTGATGTTATTTTCGTTCATTAATTCTCTCCATTACATAAGAAAATGCACCTCTGCCACTCAATTTCAGTTAATTGTGTACAATTTGCCAAAATTGAAAATTTCTCTCAGCTAACTGAGTAGTCTTTTTCACTACTTGAGTCATCATTAACTTTCCTTTCTTCATTCCCATTAACATCATCCACAACAAAGCTGCAATAGAAAAATGAGAGATTAAAAGGAAAAAAAAAATCGAAGAACAAAAAGGTAAACTGTTCTAGAAAGAGAGGCATACATCATGCTGCAGCTTAGAAACACACATGATAAGTAACTTTTTTATGAATATATTGTTTTGTATCACGTGTACGGGGAGAATTAGGACTGACCTTGGGATGGTAATTTCACAGGGAAATTAAAACAGATAACGTCTTCATTTATGGAAGGAACATGATCTTTTTTCTCATTCACAAATTTTATTATTTGGAATAAAACCTCATGAAGAGAGGCTTCAAGTGCTTCACTACGAACACCCCTGTCCTCAGATACAGTTTCTATAATGATGAAACACAGCAAAGTTAGGGGGGAGGGGGGATACTTCAGCAATTAGAGGGTTAAGCATTAATAATTCATCAGGTTGATACATAAGTATATGATTTTACCTCCTAGGTCAACCATTGGTGTTGAATGATGAGACTTTCCAGAGTGTGCTTTAGTATGTTGTGTTGCATGCAAGTCGACATACCTATGTTCCCAAAACAGGCGTTCAGTTTTGTTGAACCATGATGGCTGTTTGTTCTTCGTTTCATAGAAAGATAAGCATATCTGCATGGTCAATCCAGAAGTCAGCAAACTATAGAAAGAGTATAAGAGATGAAAATCGCTAATTTGTGAATGAAAGAGCAAGCTATGGGAATAATATTAGAAACTGAAATCATGTACGTGTAAACTATTCCAATTCATGACTATGCACATGAAGCAATCCAGTGATTAGTATGCATAAGCACTAGAATTTTGGTGGCATGACACTTGCAACATCTATACATATATATAATACTACACATCTTCTATTTGATTTTTTACAACAAAGGTTTTCAAAGAAAATAAAGACATATAAATATTACATTCCAAAATAATAATTCATAAACAGAAAAATCCTATAATTAACAATCTGCATCACCTCTTTTGTTAGCCAAATAATAATTCCAGTAATTTCACATAAATAATTCTCATTTGTAATAATCACTCAATTTATTCATTTGCTTCATTCTTTTAACATCAATTAAAAAGACAATAAAGATATTTAAGGAAAACTAATAATTACAAAATAAGATGACGAATCACCTACCTTCTGCTTGTGATGACCCAGCTCCTCTTATTTGATAACAAGCTCTAAACACAACTCCTAAATCAATCAAATGTCATTGTATCTGTCATAACCCAATTTTTGACCTATTTTAATTATTATCATTTACTGAAAAAAATTGATGATGGAAAAAATAATAATAATGATAGAAAAATAAGTAAAATGAAATAAATGAAGAATGAATTAAAATTTGGGTTAAGGGCAACATGATTGGAAGTTTTGGGGTTTAATTAAACTTTGAAATTAATCTAATTAATCCAATCAAGGGTTTAATTGGAGAATTAATAAAGTTTTGAGACTTAATTAAGCTTGGAATTAATTTAATTAATCCAATTAAGGGTTTAATTGGAGAATTGATAAGTTGTGAGACTTAATTGAGCTTGAAATTAATTTAATTAATCCAATCAAGGTTTTAATTGGAGAATTTATAAGTTTTGAGACTTAATTGAGTTTGAATTAATTTAATTAATCCAATCAAGGGTTTAATTGGAGAATTGATAAGTTTTTGGACTTAATTGGCTTGGAATTAATTTAATTAATGAAATCATGGACTTAATTGAAAAAATATCAAAGTTTGGGGTTTAATTGGGGTCCAAATTGAAAAAATTAAATCCAAGGACCAGCTTGAAAATGGCGCGGAAATGCAAGGATCCAATTACATTTTAACCAGGGGTCTGATTGCAAAAGCACAAACTCTCGAGGACCAAATTGAAAGAAAGGGAAACGAAGTCGTTTTGGGAGGCGACTGTTCGCTCGTCTTCTTCCTCTGCAACGGCTCCGCCATTAAAGGCAGAGACGTTTTGTCCGTTGAATGCAGCGCCCCACGCCATTACTGCCGACCGTTACAACGCCGATCAGCCTCTGGCCTTATAAAAGCTGGGTAAAAGGCAACCTCAAGGAGAGATTTTGGGGACTGAAAAGGGGACGAAAAATCAGAAAAAGAGGGGGCAGGAACGAAGAAAAAAAGAGAAACCCAGCATAAACAGGGGAAGGAAAATCCAGCATAAACAGGGGGCAAATAACAGAGAGGAACCCAGAACACAATCTCAACAGGAGGACAAAACAGAGACCGAAACCAGAGGAAAACAGGGGGGTTGGACCGAAACCCAGAGGAAAGGAACCGAAGCAGAGCTTTGCCCGGTCATCCATCACGCCTCCTTCTCTTAAAACAGAGGAGGAAACCAAATAAAAAAAACTCAGAAGAAAAACACAAGGGACAATAAAAAACAGACACACAGACAACGAGCAGGAGGACAAACAGAGACATCACAGAAAGGAGATTGAAGAGAAAACGGAAGGGAACGAACGAAACAGAGGTGGAGAGGAAGCCACCACACCTTCATATGTCATCGTCTTCGTCCGTCTCTCAGCAAACACATAGAAACAGAAAATCGGGGGAGCACAGGAGATCGATCAAATACTAGAAGCACGGAAACCAACCGTTCGCAGAATCACAAGAACAAAGAAGAAGAAAGGGCAGAGAAGAGGAGGCAAGGTCTCCATCGCCTCCAGCAGACCAGGTAAGAGTTTCTCCTTCTCGTATTGTTTTGATTGAGTAGCATTTACACTGTGCAAGTGAATTTTAATTCACTTGCACAGTGTAGCAACACGTGTGCGTTAGCACACGCGTGTTGCTTAGCCCAGCCGGGCCAGTGGCTTGGGCCAGTGGCCGGGCTGGGTCTAGCCCAACCCATGTGGGCTGGGTCCGGCCCAGCCCAGCCCAAAAAATAAAAAAATAAAAAAAGGTAGAAAAAATAAAAAAAATGTGTATGCATGAATAAAAATAATGTAAATTTATTGGTTTATTCACTGACGCCAGAGTCAGGAATAAAAATATCGGTTTAAATTTATTTTTTTAATTCGTTGTATTTTATTTTATTTAGCTAGGAAAATAGAAAATATGTGCAGGCGTAAAAATAAATTTATTTTTATTTATTTATTCACTCGGCACTAGAGTAAGAAAAAATATTGATCTAATTTTTTTTGGTAGCTACGAATTTTTACCAACGCCAGAGTTGGAATTATTCGGGGTGGAATTTTTACCAATGCCAGAGTTGGAATTATTCGCGATCGAATATTCACTGGCGCCAGAGTCAGGAATATTATAAGCAAATTATCATAGCGTAAACTAATAAACATTTAGCAATTTAAGATGAAACTAGCAATGCAGCCTGCCTCAGGCAGGACGTTTAAGGGGTGATAATTTCTTCCCTTTTACGTAACCAGTCCCGAACCATAGAATCTCTGTTGACCAGTTAGGGTTCCTAGTGACCATAATACTAGGTGGCGACTCTTAAACAAGACCATTTTCCCTAAAAGAACAAGACGCCAGAAATCTGTTCTTTTTCCACAAATATTGTTTATTTTTTTAGGCCGCCGCGATGTCGGGTGCGACAGTATCATTAGTCCATCAATATTTTTCGTACGTGCCGAAACGCAAAGCACATAATTTTTTTTTTAATTCATTCTGATAAAAATTCATTCTCAAACATAATATCATCATTTCACATACAATCACATATTTAAATCAAGTTACTTCTTTTCTTGCTTTATGTTCATAATTCCTCCATCAAATAATCCTTCTATTCTTCATGCCTTCACATCATATTATTTATTTTATCTAAACATACGTAAGAACTATATTCAAACGCAATCTAAATATCTTGTCTTCATGCTTTAGTTCAATTCTCTTTTAAATTGAATTTACTTATTTTTCTCAACTCTAATGCTATTTCTTCATTTAGTCTTTCTTACATATTTCAAATATCATGATTAAACATAGTTTTCTAAACATTAACATCAAAACTCATTCCTCCACTTTTCCTTCATTCGGTTTTCTAAACATTAACATCAAAACTCATTCCTCCACTTTTCCTTCATTTGGCCGAATGTCATCTTCCTTTTCCTCCCCTAAATTTTTCTTCATTTACTTGTTATTTCAACTTGTTTTCATGCTATTCCACTTCAATTTCATCATTTTTCCTTCCCCTTCTAATTCCCCCAAATTCCCATAAGAACCCTAAGTTCAAGAATCAAGGATTTTAGGGAAATTAAAGTAAAATTTCATGAAATTACTTCCTAACTTAATCAGGTAAGCTTAAAAACATCTAAATCAAACATTAAACCCAAACTTCTTATGCTTACCAATTGACTTTCTTCCAATTTCTCTTTTATCCCAAGGTTAGCCAAATTCCCTCTTTCAATTCCTTATTCCTTCACTTGATTCTTCCTTAGACTTTGTAAGTTTATAAGGTTATTCTCTCATTTTTTTTTTTATTTTTTTCCTTAATTTTCTCTCTCGCCCTTTTCTTTTCTTTCTTTTCCCATTCTGCTTCTTCCCAGTCGGCAACATATAAAAGGAAGGGAGAGTTGAATTGTTTTATTTTTTAATGGCAAATAACCATTTTACCCTTAATGAGTCCTTTTGCTTCTATGTGACGGTTCTTATTTTTTTGGTTAGCACTACTGAGCTCTATTTATCCTAAAATTTTACCAGATTTTATTCAATATATTTTAAGGTCCCTATTAAAATTTCAGCTCAATATGATGGTCAGATTGAAAATTACGCCTAATAATGTAAAACTAGTCAAATTGTGATTTTTCATCAAATTTCTGAATTTCTCCAAAAATTCTAAAACTTTAACCCAAGCTAAGGCATCATATTAGAAGGCTCTGCGTAAATTTTTAAAATTTTATAATAACCCAATCGAGAGTTATGAATTTTTTTGTTTTACATAAAACTAGTCAATTTATGATTTTTCGCCTAGAGGGTTTACACGTTGAGCATCAATTTTCACTCAAAATTAAATCTGTTGAAACTAATTGGGGTGGTGAATATAAAACATTATCCACTTTTTTTCAGACTATTAGTATTCATCATCGTCTAATTTGTCCTCAGACTATTAGTCCTCACACTCATGAACAAAATGACACAGTAGAATATCGTCATATGCATATTGTAGAAACCCGACTTGCTCTTCTAAGACACTGTAAAGCACCATTAAGATTTTGAAATTATGCTTTTGAAACTTCAGTTTATCTTATCAATCGCATGCCTACTCTTGTCCTCACAAAAAAATCTCCTTTTGATTATCTGTTTCAACGGTCTCCAGATTATCATTTTTTGCGTACCTTTGGATGTCTCTGCTTTCCATTTATGTGCCCCTATCATAATCATAAATTAGATTTTCATTCCTCTCCATGTGTGTTTTTTGGGTATAGCTCATCTCACATAGGTTACTGTTGTTTTGACATTGCATCCCAACGCATTTATATCTCGTCATGTCCGTTTTCATGAACATGTGTTTTCTTTTGACAGATCTGAACAGATTGCACAATCCTCCTCTCCAACCTCAACCCAACCCTCTACTACCCTACTACCAAATCTGCTACATTCTCCATTGTTTCACACCACTGTTGATTCCATCAACCACCCATGTGCTCCTGCCTCCTATAACCCACATTTGCTCACCCGCAACAGCCCCACACGTTACCTCTCCCATCACCACATGTATTTTTATCTAACCATCCTGTTGTAGGTACAAATAGAAGTTTGACTCCCTCTAGTTTGCAACACGATAGCTTTGCTGCTGCTCGGTCACCCCGCTGCTCTCCATTTGATTCCTTTTTGTCTACCAGCGACACCTCTGTTGTTGGCTCTGCTCTACTGCAAGTCCTCTTACTGCAACAGACTCTTTCACTGCTTCTTCGGTTAGACTAAATCTGGTGGTTGATTTCTCATCATATCCGTTGTAACAGGACACCACTCTGCCATCCTCTCTTCTTGCCTCGCCACCCATAGTCAGCAGACATCCTATGGTCCTTCGTTCGCGACAGCTGAAGACAACAAATCTCAGTGTTTCCGCTGCCACTGTTCCTTCTCCATCTCGGGTAATGTCCTCTCCTACCTCTGAACCCATTGCTTTTTCTGATGCTGACAGGTATGAGATTTGGCATGATACTATGCGTGATAAAATTCAGGTCTTGCGCTATAACCATACCTGGTTTTTAGTTCTCTTTCATCCTTCGATGAATTTTGTTGGCAGTCGATGGGTGTACAGGATTAAGCATCGTGTTGATGGCAACATTGAGCGCTATAAGGCGCACCTAGTTGCTAGAGTTTTTACTAAACAAGAAGGCATTGATTACTCTGAAATGTTCGGCCCAGTTACTAAGCAGGCCACCGTCAGATTAGTCTTTTCGATTGCGGTTTCGCGTAATTGGAAGATCCATTAACTTGATATTCATAATGCTTTTCGCAATGGTGTTCTTACTAAAGAGGTTTACATGAAACAACTTTCAGGTCTTGTTAACTTTGCTCTTCCATCTCATGTGTGCCAATTGCACAAGTCCTTACATGGTTTAAAAAAGGCACCGAGGGCATGGTACACTCTGCTCTCTATCAGCTTTCACACCTCCAAGGTTGACACCTCCTTATTTATCCTATCTGTTGGTACTAATATCTTTTATCTTCTGGTTTATGTTGATGATATCCTGCTTACGGGTAACAACTATATTATGCTACAGCGCTTAATACGTTTACCGAGCTCGGAGTTCAAGCTTCGTGATTTAGGTGCAGTTCATTATTTTCTAGGTATTGAAGTTCAGTCCACCAATTTGGGTTTGATGCTACGACAACACAAGTATATTCTTGACATCCTTACTCGGGCTGGTATGACTTCCTGCAAACTTGTTGATACTCCAGTCTCTACTTCGTAGGTTACCATACTACTAGATGCCTAGTTTTCTGATCCTACACAGTTTTGTTAAATCATGGGTGCTCTTCAATATCTCACCTTCACGAGACCGAATATTTGTTTTGCTATTAACAGAGTCTATTAGTTTATGCATACTCTCACATATTCTCATTGGGCCATCATTAAACGTATTTTGCGCTATCTTAAAGGTACAACATCTTATGGCTTCCATATCACTCGTAGTTCCTCTTTTGCTTTACATGGTTTTATGGATGCAAATCGGGCAGGTAGTATTGATGATAAAAAATCTACAAGTGGTTACCTTGTTTTCTTTGGTCAGACACTGATTTCATAGAAGTCAAGCAAGCAACACACAATTACTCGCTCCTCTACTGAGGTTGAGTATAAAGCCTTATCAAACGACACTGCTAATGTTATTTGGCTTCAATATTTATTAACATATTCCATATATCTCTGCCCCTACCATTTGGTGTGATAATCTCGATGCTACTTGTTGCTACCCAATTTTTGACCCATGTTTTTATAAATTTTCAAAAAAAATAAAATAAAATAAGGGTTTACATATGGCTATAACATAGAACATCAGAGCTAATATTAAGGAGGCAATATGTCAAGGAAATAATTATTGAATCATATATAATTATTGCAATATAAAATACCATATGTATAGAATTTGTTGGTGCTGATTATAGTAGACAATCTCTGCAAAAATTATTGTAATATTTCCTTGAATAGCACGTGTAGAGATATTCTATATAAGTGAACCTCCAGCCATAATAAAGGAAGAGGAGAAAAATATTCAGGAAGGGGGTAATTTTTCAGAAAAGAAGAGAAAACAAAAAAAAAACCCTAACCCTATCCTCTCTAGCAAAGAAGCCATAGCCACCCTCTCATCTTTTTATAAAAAAACGAGCAGCCACCTCACTCCCTTAAAAAAAAAATAGAGATCACTCTCTTGAACGAGAGCCGCCTTTCCATCTCCCTATCTCACAGACCTAGCAAAAGAGGACCCCCTTTAACCTCCAAAAGCCACCATATAGGTTTTCATCCGGTGTTGCAGGAGAGGCCTTTGTCTTTTTTTTTCTTCCTCTTAGTCCAACGAACTTCTTCTCGGTGCCACATCAACAATATCATCCCTGCCCCTCACGGCTGGTTCCCTTTTGGGAGAAACACGGCAGTAAAGTTAGTTCATGTTTACAAAGCAGAACTCCATCCTCAGCCATCAATAGCGTTTCCTCCAACGGTGAGCTCCCTCCCCAGCGTTGGTTGTAGTCAAGATTAGCGGCAATGACATCAACAACTCCCACAACCAGGAGAACATGTAAGCCAGCAAACAACAGTTTGTTTCTTCTCAACCACGGTTGTAGACATCCGTCCTCAGCACTAGCATATATAAAAGGAACCAGCAGAGAGAGAGGGAAAATGGACGAGCACAGTACAGACAAGGAGAGCATAAAAAGCAGAATAGAGGAGAGAGGGCAGGGAAACGAAAAAAAGAGACAGAGGGAGAGGGAGCAGTGGCGGAGCTAGAGTTTTTAAGATGAGGGGACAAATTAATAACAAATATTATATGACTTTTTAATATAACTTTTCTTTGAAGTTGATTGAGTTACATAACTTGAAACTTTAAATGACTTTTCATCCTTAAGGTATTTACGCTTGAAATACTTGTCTAGTGATATGTTAATTTTATTTATGAACCTGCTGGTTTTTTTTTTATTAATGTCTACATAATAATTAACACAACTACACAATAATTCGTTGTTAAACAATAGTCAGTTGAGTTATACAATAATTCTAAATCTTTCATATGAAATTCATAGCAAAATACACATCAATTCATCAAAACTCATTTTAATTCATATCTATATGCATATAATAACTATGTTGATTAAATTATACTTAATCATTTCTAGACATTTAAATTATTTCTAAACACACACACAAAAGTTGTATAAACTCACCAAGTCAAATATATGAAACAAGTTTTAATACTATATTCTAGTTTCAAATAAAAGAAAATACCGAGAGAGAAAAATTATAGCTTATAGAATTTAAACTCATGCCTCTCTTAACTCCAAGCATCTCATTAACAATTAAATACAAACAAATTTGTGATATAAAATGACAATCAATATATGTACATTGTAAATTAAGAGACCTCTAAGAGATCTCGGTTAAATAATTTCAATAATATACTCTGTCAATACACGAGATGCCAAGAATAGTGGTTTTGTATGAACATTAATTTATTCATTTCTAATAAAAAAAGAAGAAGAAATGTTTAATTGATTAAATTAGTAAATTCAAACATTTATTTTTAATACATTCATATCAAAACCCCTAAATTATCATAAACCCTAATGTTTTTAATGACTAATTATAAAAGAATATAACTAAAATTAGATAATGAAATAAATTTAAAAAAATGAAAGAAATTTACCTCATAAAGCAAAAAAAGAGAAATTTGCATGAGAGTGAGAGAGGCATTCAATAACGGATCAAAATGAAAAGAAGCTTTATGTTAATTAGTGAAAGAAAAAAAAATTTGAGTGAATGAGCTGTATATAAAAATTTTGAGTCAATGAGCTGTACATATATATTATATTAAAATATAATTCAACAATAACTTTCCACTGTTTTTACTTTTCCGTGTATCAAACTCTCATCAACCTATTATATTAATATCCTAATATTAAAAATATATTTTAAAAAATTTAAAGGGGCAATTGCCCCTCTTGTACCTACATGGCTCTGCCACTGAGAGGGAGGAAGAGCAACGAGAGAGAGGCAGCCCACAGGAAAACAGAGAAAGAGCAAGAAAACACAGAAGGAAGAACGTCCATTCCACCAGCACATCACACCTTCATCATCGTCTTTGCCGTCTCCAGAGAGAGCATCGGTAAGAAGAGAAAGACAGACCAACACCAGTTTTACCAACGTTCGTCATTGTCTCCAGAATCAGTGATAACCGGTCGTATGCAGAATCTGCAGCGCCATCCCCTTCGCCCGTTTCAGCGCCAGGTAAGTTTCCATGCATTCTCTTCACTTTGCATTTTAATTATATACCTACTGTGCATGCCTTTTATGTTTACTGTTCAAGTGAATTATAATTCACTGGAACAGTAGCAACTGAGCTTTTTGTGTCTAGCCGAGCAAGTGACCGGCCGGATTTACTTTCACCTTTTTTTTTTCCAAAAGAGAGAGAGAGAGAGAGAGAGAGATTGATGATTTTCTTGCATATTTATTTTAAAGTCTGTATTTTTTTATATTATAAAAAAATATATCAATCTCGCATTTAGAATACCCGGTTTTCAATGCAAATACGGCAAGTATACATATATATAAATATAAAAATGTTTTCATGCATACAGCCAATACCCTAACATATTTTGAATTTTCTCTTTAAAAAAAAAAAAATATTTGAAGTTAAAAAAGAAAATGTGTTTTAGCATGGATTTCTTAAACACATAAAAAATTATTTTCTTGCATTCTGGATTTTACAACATGTTTGTAAAACTCCAAAGGTTGTTGGCCAATATTCCAAAAAATAGAAAAATCTTATTTTGAGGGAATTCATCTATTATTCACCATTAATGTTTGTATAAAGAAATCCTAAAGGGATGAATATCCAAAATATTATTGGGAATAACTTGTTATTAATCACCGTTAATGTTTGGATAAAAAAATCCCAAATTGATGAATATCTAAAATATTATTGGGAATAACTTGTTATTACTCGCTGTTAATGTTTGGATAAAGAAACTCTAAGTGGTAAATATCCAAAATAATTTTCTAGGAATAATAAGTCATCACATATCCTTGAAAGAAGCCTCGATTATAATCGAGGACATTTCAATTTTTGACTCCACGGTTTACGAGCTATGAGTATGAAACACTAAGGCAAAAAGAGGCTTTTAAAGCGCTCTGAATTTTCTTAGATTTCTAAATCTTTGTCCCTCCTCCTTGCGATTTACGAGTCGCAAACTCTTGAAATACTAAGGGAAAAATGAGCTCCTAAGCACATTGAATCTCCTTAGATTTCTATTTTACCTATCTTATAAATCATAGGTTATAAATTTAGTTTGAATCAAACATAGATTTCAAGAGATCTGCATTGGTTCTCCTTGGTACTTTGTAGACATATCTAAGAGTGTGATCCACATTGACCAAGGGTTCTTGCTTATAGACTTTGAACCCAAATCCATTCATCATAGCAAACTATCATAGGAAACCTATTTAAGAAAACACCAACACCATAGCAATTATAAGGCAAATCAAACACGAAGCAGCTTACCTTAGGTAGGGCGTACTAGGGGTGCTAATATCTTCCCTTTACGCAACCAGTCCCTTACCTTAGAATCTATGAAAGACCAGTTAGGTTTCCTAGTGACTATAATACTAGGTGACGACTCCAAAAAACCAATCAAGCAAAACAAACGAAAAATCACCATCGGACGCTGCGCAGGGACGTGTGACACCACTTATCTTGCGTAAACGGTTCTTATAGCTGGCCATGAAACCAGAATTCATACCTTGCTGTTGTTGCATGCACTGTGAGACTGATGAAAACTCAAGACAAAAATAGGTTTATAAAAATTTTGATAAGTTTACTTTTTTTTATAGTACTATCAACCACCAAAAAAAAAAAGGGAGATAGCAACAATCAAACAACGCATTTTGTTTTGATCGGTTAAGCTTCAGGAGCTTGGGCATGGTACAAGGTGAAGACAATGCTAGAGGCAGCTGGCCACTCTGTCACAGCCCTTGACATGAGTGCATCAGGGGTGAACACAAAAACACTGGAAGAAGTTGTTACTTTTGATCGGTATAATGAGCCCTTGATCGAGTTCATGGCCAACTTAGCTGAAAATGAAAAGGTTGTGTTGGTGGGTCATAGTCTAGGTGGCTTAAACCTGGCTTTTGCTATGGAGAAGTTCCCAGAGAAGATTTCTCTAACTGTTTTTGTTACAGCATTCTTGCCTGATACCGAGCACCAGCCATCGTATATGTTAGAGAAGGTACCGCAATTTATTTTATTTTGCATTTAATTAAGGCCCTTTAATTGATTGCTTTTAATTTAGATGATGAACAACAGTGCCCGGATCTGTTCTGTTTAAGGTCCAACAACACAACCCATTGAGCAGAGATATGACGACCAAAACCTTTTGCTTAATTCAAGAAGGAAAATTCATAGCATTAATGCACATGAAAACATGCAAATGTAAAGGCATTACCAATCATCTCTAACTTTAAATTAACCCTTACACGTTTTGTTCTTTCTGTTAGTTTATTGAAAATAGTCCAGCCGTGGCAGACGGGTGGCAGAGTGTAGTGTCTTCAACCACGGGATATGAGACATTCATGAAGTCCACTGCTTTTAACCTTGCCTCCCCTGAGGTACGGCTCATAAATCTGATTACAAATTGATTTTCGATCTTGGACTGATCTGTTTGACTGTAATAACTAGTGTAGTGATGATATTTTTCTTGTTTGCAGGATCTCAGTCTCCAAACACTTTTAAAGAGATCAGGATCATTGTTTCTTGAAAGTCTGGCCAAGGCAAACAAGTTCACGAAGGAGAAATTTGGATCGGTTGTGCGAGATTATGTTGTTTGTACTCAAGATTTATTGGTGCTTCCGTCATTGCAGCGCTTCATGATTGAACACAAGGAGGTTAAGGAAGTGATGGAGATTCCAGCAGATCATATGGCAATTGTTTCTAGGCCTAAAGAACTCTGTCAATGTCTTCTGGAGTTCGCACGTAAGCATGCATAGATTGTTGTTAATTGGTGCGCTAATTATAAATGTAATAATGTGCAACATTTGTATCTACTTCTAGGCTGCCTATATATATATATATATATATATATATAATAGGATGGCTATTGAAATAAAATAAAGAAGATGAAGAAGAAGAAGACAATTCTGATTAATTTGTACAACACGAATGTGTAATGGCATAAATTATAATGTAATATTTCTAGACGAGATTAACTTTAATGTAATAAAAATAACATTAATTTATTATTGAATGACAAGGAAACATTAATTTTATGTGATTTTAATATTCTACATAGAACTCGTGTTATGTGTGCTATTGTGATTTTAAATATAGTATACATAAGGTATGATCAACGGATTGAGTTCGTCGGTATATTCTAAAGAGCAATATAATTGTTCATTTTTTGATGTCACTTTTAATTATTGTTTGGTACATACGGATTTACCAATGAAAAAAAACATAGTCGAAGATATTTAGGGTTTTTTTTAATTTGCTATAAAATTAAAAATTTTAATTAGATGTTATAGACAGAATCATATACGAAAAAATTAAAAATATTTAATTATTTGTAGGTAAAATCATGAGTAAAAAGCCCTAAATTAAAAGACCAGAAACCTTAAAATCATAACAGACAAGCTGGCTTTCTTCTTCTCTCTTCCTCTTTTTCTTCTTCTTCTCTCTTCCTCTTCGACAAATAAACACCAATGTTTCTCTCTTTCTTTCTCTTCTCTCTCTCCTTCTCTCCTCAACTTCTTCTCTTCTCTTCTATTTTTCTCCACACACAGGTATATGTCTTCTCCTTTCTTCTTTTACTAACTTCTTTGTTTTTCTTTTTTTTTTTTGTTAATTAACATACTGTTTGAATTTGTTGTATTTTTTTCTCTTCTTGAACTTCAATCACAACGAAATCAAGGTAAGATTTTTTTTTCTTCTTCTTCTCTTTTTTTTGTGTTTATTTTGCATTATTTTTTTAATTTTTTTTTGTTTTTAATAATTTTATGAATGTTGTTGTTGGAATTTTTTTTTAATATGAGAACCATTTTGTTGAATTTTAGTTGGATTTATTTTTTCAATTTTGTTGTTCAAATTCAAGAAAATGTATAGGATTGATTTTAATTATTATTAGTTAATAATATTCTATTAAACATTAATAAATTTAAAATATTCCTAGTTGATAATCATTGATTATCATATATTCATAATTATAAGTCCAATTTCATTAAAAAGTAAAAGTTATAAATTTAGATTGATTTTTATATGTTATACAATATAATATTATTATGATAATAATTGTATATATAACCTAATTTTAGAAAAGAAGCTTTTCTATTTATAAAGTAAAATTCTAGTTAAAAAAGTAGATATTCAATAATTAGGTTTACTCTATAATAAATATATGTATTAATAAAAGAAAATTTCAAAAAAAAATAATCTAAAAACTAGGTTGAGTACAAGTTGAGTGAACTCAATGACAAGGAAACAAAATGAATAAAATCAAATAGTTTATGGCAATCAAATTTAAATACTTATGTATTTGCAGGTTCAAGATTTTGGGTAGTCTCCCATACAGGGGAGGTGCTGCTAATTTTTTTTTAAATATGAATATTTTATGGTATCTTAATCTTTTAATTTGTGTTGATCCTTAGGGGAAAGTTAATAGCGCGTCGTACGGATATGATCGCTGCTAGTTCTTCTAACAGCGCTTCTAATGACCATGACTCGTTAGGTGCCCACCAAGAATAGAAACCTTCAACACAGGCATCCACACTTGACACGGGCTTGACAAGTGCGATGTCACCATATCGAGATGGGGTACCTTCAAAGTGGGATCCATTTATCAGGAAGTATCCACATTTCAATGTAAGTTTGTTTTCCCTTCACAACAACTTGTTAATAATTTTTGAAAAATTAATTTCAATTAACGAATGCAATTTTTGGTTTACAAACATTGAGGCTGTTAGAACCATATCATCGACAATAAAATCATCGATGGAAATTCTATTATTTTTATGGAGTTAAGTTTCCAAACATCCTAAATTGAAACCTATGATTGATGCATGGTTTGGAAGATTTAAGGTTAGTATTAACTTAAATATTTTTTTATTTTAATTCTGTTATTTTATTAAAATTAATGAAAATTTTCTTTTACAAATTTTAACTGCAAAGGAAATTTTGAATGGGATAGAGCTAACAATGTTATTGCAATGAGGATTTGGGAGAATCACGCTACAATTAGGTAAGATTGGAATGAAGATAAAAAATTTACATCCTTTTATTCAATTTTATTTTTTATTTATTAACAGATAATTCATTTGTACCATATAGGTTGTGTAATTTCTGGTACGAAGCGCAAAGAAATACAGAAAATATGCAAAAGAAAAGGAGCTTCCAGGTTGGAAGGAGATGGCAGTTTGGAAAGATTTCAAATTGTTGTATCCGTGTGGGTGGAATATGTTCAACACATGATGTTCGAACGTTTCGTGCGACGATCACACTCCTGTATAGAGAACTGGAACCAATGTGTTCACAATTCCGTTACAACGCATATTAGTGGGTTCGTTCTGTTAATTTTGCATGTGAAGCGGATGGAAATATTCTTTTTTAATTACATCCATTTTTTATTGTTTTTTAAAAATATATTTAACTAACAACACTTTTCTCCCTGCTACAGTTCTTTGATACAAGTCAAGCCAGATGAAGCTTTTTATGGAAATACATGTGCTAATTGATGACCACCGAAAAGAGATGAAGTAGCTCGTGGATAGCTGAGTTCAACGTGTTATGAATGTTTTCAAGCATTCTTTTCACCTCTGATTTCATATAAATAACTGTATGAAACTAATAGGTATCCCCTTGATTGAGGGATTTCTTTTCTACCTACAATTACTTCAATATGCCATAATGGTGTTTTGTTCGATAGTTGATAGTTGTTAATACCTACACGGACACGCGGGGCGGGCAGAATCACTATAGGCAAGGAAAAAGTGAAAAAGACAGGTAGTCTCCACGGATTATTTATTTTTTAGGTGTGATAGGCCACCATATTAATTTTTATTGATTTTAATAAATGCCTAATATATGAATGAGGATTTGGGATTTGAGAGTTCCTTTACGTTAGGGGAAGGTATAATTACCCCCTATCCACTCGTTCCAAAGAACGCTTACCTGTAATCAATCATCAACTTTTATTTATTTTTATTATCTACATTCTAAAATCTCAAGATTTTTATATTATATATTATTTTACTCCTTTTTTTTATATAATCGACGAACTCTCAGGATCCCCGGCTCTTCTAGTGGGATCCTGAGAGTATCCTCGGTGTTTATTTATCTTACAAAAATTCCACTTGTTCTACCAACTATTTTTTTGTTTTTTCAGGATTCCCCGATACAGAGAATCCACAAATTAATCTTATTTTAATTATCATTATTACCATCGTGGCTGACTCGTCGAGATGGGACCCGGGATAAAGAGATGCCTTGGCACCTGATGAACCAACCTAAATGGTTAGCGGAATAAGGGACTGGCCTCAGAAATGCAGATAGAAGGCGATGCATTTGCTGGTTACGGTTTAGGTGCGGCAGCTTTCACCAAAGAGAAATCCTTGTTCTTGTTCTGGTACCGGTACGTTGATTGAGTAATGGTAGGAAGGAGGAACAACCCTACTAAGTTGAATAAATAAGGTTTGTTTTATCTTTAGAGGATATAACTCAACTAGTTAGATTCTCGATTACTAGTTCAAGTCCCACAAACCTTAGAGCTACTAAAGATTTATATGGTTATTAATCTCAAGACACGTTGAATTTGTCGAGGTGCACACAAGGTAGTTGAATACTCACATTAATTAAAAAAAAAAAAAAGTTTGTTCCTCTATCCATTGGGAGACCCCTAAAAGAGTTAGAACATATACCTAGGGGACTTGAAAGGTATAACCTATCAAAATACTCTTCAATTCTTTAAAAAAAAAATTCTTGAGATCATTTAATTATAAACTTCTGGGGTATTCTTACATAGAATTATTCATAAACTTCTCCCTTTGTCTATGCACAGAGGATGGGATTTTATTTTCTTTTAATCACTCTCCCTAATATTTTAG
>Ga0325411_1003800_pt1 | contig 16990 bp, 15 predicted proteins | sample PopdelMetagenome_13_FD_206181 | JGI IMG/M metagenome (GOLD analysis project Ga0325411, IMG submission 206181) | Populus deltoides microbial communities from Bellville, Georgia, United States - Xylem-PdIQD-R4 | ecosystem: Host-associated > Plants > Phyllosphere > Stem > Wood/Secondary xylem...
ATATAATCCAGCATTTGTCCACTTAATGCCATCGGCACCAGCCCCTGCATTCATAGATCCATTTGCCAATGAGTCCCATAAGACCAAGTCATCTAATGGCATTGATCAAGATAAGATATCGGCGTTGGAAGCCCGGATTAGAGCCATTGAAGGGGTAGACTTATACGATCCAGTACGAGTAGCAGAAATGTGTTTGGTCCCAAATGTGGTTGTCCCAAAGAAGTTTTGTGTTCTTGAATTCATCAAATACACTAGAACACAATGCCCCATAACTCATTTAAAATCATACTGCAACAAAATGGCAGAAGTAGTACACGATGAGAAACTATTGATGCACTTTTTCCAAGATAGCTTGAGGGGGCAGCATTAAGCTGCTATATGAGATTGGACAATACAAAGATCCAAAAATGAAAAGACTTAGTGGATGCTTTTGTTAAGCAATACAAGTACAATATGGACATTGCTCCTGATAGAACTAGTTTGTCCAATCTAGAGAAAAGGAACAAGGAAAGCATAAGGGAATATGCTCAAAGGTTGAGAGACCTAGCTGCTCAGGTACATCCCCCACTTTTGAACAAAGAGATGGTCACTCTATTTGCCAACACGCTCAAGGACCCATACTACGAGCATGTGATGGGTAGTTTAACCCAATAATTTACTGACGTTGTGGTAGTAGCTGAGTGCATAGAGCAAGGAGTAAAGAGTGGTAGAATCACTGCACTTGTGGAAAAAAAGGGCTTCGAAGGTAAAGGGAAAGAGGTTGACCATGTTAAGGGTGGCTATAGGGGTAGGAAGAACCCATTCCAAAACTATCACACTCCATCCCCTTCACCCCAAATTTCTAACATCAATCTCAACCCTATATGCCCCACAAGAAAACCTGAGGGTCAAACCAAACACCAAAGAGTCCAAGAACAACTACCTCCATTACTATTACCCTTAAATGAGATGTACCAAAAGCTACTGAGCATCGAGAGTATAGCTCTAAAACTCTTGACACCTCTGCAACCACCTTACCCTAACTGGTACAAGCCTGACCTCACTTCCGAGTACCATGCTGGCATTGCAGAACACAACATTCATACCTGTAGTGCCTTCAAAAAGAGGCTCATGCATTTGATCAAAGCTAGGTGGATAATATTCGAAGGAACTCCAAACGTGAGTTTGAACCCTCTACCCAATCATGCTTCAGGTACTGGATCGATGAATGCACTGGAGGCGGAATGCTCTGGAAACCTCAAAGCACCGATGGCAAGAGCAAGGTGTGAAGAAGGCAGTGTGCACTCTTTAGGATAGAGGACAAAGTTTTTATATAGAATGGGAAGATGGAGCCTACCCAATTATTTCCTTTTGTTTGATCATGTCTGTTTCAACCTGTTTTAGTCTTGTTGGCAATTTATCTCATAATGCCACAATTCTTTCTCTATTAAATGAGCCTTTCTTGTTAATAAAATCATGTGTTTTCTTGTGTTCAGGATATGCTTTCATGCAAATAACATACTGAACACACATTTTACTCACAAAACCACTGCACCAAGAATTCTTTGGTGTATTTCTCTTTTTTCACAAAAAACAAGCATAACCCCATGTTTTCACAAGGATTTTGGGAATCAAAGTTTTAATACAAAAAAAAATATTCAAATTGGTGCTTGTTCCAACAAACAAGTTTTGAAAATTCAAGTGATATCCTAACACCTATCTATGAGAATCGCTTGTATTTTTCGAAACAAGTTTATTTTGAACAAACATCAAAATGATTTTTCAGGCTTTGAAATTCCAAAAATTCTTTATGAAAAATAACCAAATCTTCTTCCACAAAGCCTTATCACCAAGAAAAACCCAAATTGAACACTTGGAGACATGATCAAACTGGGGGGAAATATGACAAACACATAATAGGGTTGGCTTAATGATTCTATGAAAAAAGACAAGGCAAAGCTGGTAACCTAGAGATAAAGGCTCGCTGATAATGTACCCTCATAGAGGTCAAGATCACAAGATATGACTCGAGTAAGAAAGAGCGAAAAGAGCATTAAAGCTTACTATCAGAGACTCAAACTTTTGAGTAGATGAAAATCCTATGAAGAAAAGAGGACCTATATTTCTCAGGTAAGTATACATGCATATTGATCATGATGTATTACTTTCATCCCTGACAGATTGGTGTCTCATCATCACCTCTTATTGAGCGGGCTGTTGAGCCCTCATCATTTAGATAGTATGCTTTTTAGCCCTATCTTCCTTCTTTTTTAGTGCGCCTTAGAGCCCTTGACCACTTAGGTAATGCGTTTTCTAACCTTACATCTTTTTTAGTGCGCCTTAGAGCCCTCAACCACCTTGGGTAGTGTTTTTTCTAACCATGCCTCCTTTCGAGTGCGCCTTAGAGCCTTTGACCCCTTGGGTATTGTGTTTTCTAACCATACCTCCTTTTGAGTGCGCCTTCGAGCCCTCACGTCTTAGGTAGTGTGTTGTCTAACCCTACCTCTCAACAACTTTATATAGTGCGTTTTCCAACCCTACCTCTTTTTTAGTGTGCCCTCGAGCCCTCACCTCTTGGGTGGTGTGTTTTCTAACCCTACCTCATTTTGAGTGCTCCTTCGAGCCCTCACCTCATAGGTAGTGCGTTTTCTAACCATGCCTCTTTTCGAGTGTGCCTTAGAGCCCTCAACCACCTTAGGTAGTGCGTTTTCTAACCTTACCTCTTTTCAAGTGTGCCTTTGATCCCTTACCTTTTAGGTAGTGCGTTTTTTAACCTTACCTCTTTTTGAGTACGCCGTCGAGCCCTCACCTCTTGGGTAGTGTATTTTCTAACCCTACCTTCTTTTGAGTGCACCTTTGAGCCCTTACCTATTAGGTAGTGTGTTTTCTAACCCTACCTCCTTTTGAGTATGCCTTTAAGCCCTCGACCACTTTGGGTAGTTCGTTTTCTAACCCTACCTCCTATCGAGTGCGCTTTTTAGCCCTCGTTCCCCTTCGAGTCCTATCTCTTTCAAACTCTCCTTTGAGCTTCCACCTTTTGAATATTGCACCTTCGAGCCCTATCATTTCGTCTCTTCAAGACATTTCATTTCACCTGGGTAGGTCACCCATCACAATCAGACCTCTTTAAAAACTCTTTTCATCTTCCATTTGGGTCGGTTGCCCATTACATGTAACCATTTTGAGAAATTTTCGCATTTCTCACATTTTTAAAAAAATCTTCACATTTGTCACCTCTTTGAAAAATCTTCGTGTTTTTCACCTGGGCAGTTTGCCCATTACAAACAAGACTACTTTGAAAAATCTCCACATTTCTTACCACTTTGAAAAATCTCTGTATTTTTCACCACTTTGAAATATCTTCGTGTTTTTCACCTGGGTAAGTCATCCCATTACAATAAGATCACCTAAAAAAAACTATTCTTTGGGTAGGTCACCCATGACAATTCGACCACTTCAAAATCTCTGAATTTTTAAAAGAAAAATCTTTCAGTTTTTACTCTGAATGTGTTTTCTGGTTTTTCTTCTTTACAACGCTTACTATCTAAAGTCTTTTACGAGATTTTCTATCGTAAGCATTGTAAAGAGGGGGGCAACTGTCATAACCCAATTCTGGGTTATTCCCCAAAAATCAATTTCTTTTTCAAAATAAAAATAAAAAAATAAAATAATTAAAGGCTGTCAATGTGGAGAAAGCAGATCAAGAAGGACTTCAAAAATAGGCAAAAATTAAGCTGCAATTTTTGGAGGAAATTCAAGATTTAATTTTACCCTATTATGCTCAAAAAAGGAGAAAAAAAATGCAAATTCAAGATCAAATTTAAATGATTATTGGACGAATTTGCATAAACATTAAGTCCAATGACATAATTAAATTTTTAATAGGCCAATTTGATTTAATCATGGGCCAAATTGAATTTTAATTATGTTTAAGAATTAATTTCGATCCAATTGAAGGATTTAATTAACTGTAAGTACTTAATTATACTTTAAATGGGTCAAATTAATTTTATTTGGGGCTTAATTGGTGAAAAATTAAGTTTGGGAGCCTAACTTGGGCTTAATTGAGAATATTGGAATTTTAAGAGACCAAATTTAATTTTTACCAAGTTAATTGATTGAAATTAGGGGCCAAATCGCAAGATAATTAAAGTTTTAGGGTTAATTAAGAGCTAAATTAAACAATTCACAACCAAGGACCAATATGCAAAAGACGCCAACATTGAGGGGCTTAATTGACAAAAATCGGGGATGAAATTGAAGAAATTGAAAGTTTCATGGTCAATTAAAATGCTATATTGAAAAAATTCAAAGCCAAAGACCAATATGCAAAAGGCGCCAAAATCGAGGGTCTTAATTGACAAAAATCAGGGGCAAAAGCGTAAGAAAATTGAAGTTTTAGGGTCAATCATGGGTGACATTAAATCAAATTTAAAGAGAGATGACTGAAATGAACTTTGGCCAAAAACATAACTTTGGCACTGTTCATCTTCTTATTTAAAGATCTGAAATAACAACTCAGTGGGGGGCTCCTTTGCAGCTGCATTTAATGTTCCTAACGTCCATAAAATTTGACAAATCGTGCACGCAAATGATCTCCTGCAGTTCCTCTATAGCTCCAAGTGAACATTTCAGTCTGAACGGCGCCAGCGACGAGACGGCACCGGCCTAAACATGCTAACTCAGGCAGCCTTTCCTGCAGATTTGACAACTTAGGGAGGCTATTTTGAACCAACGGTTGGGATCTTTCCCACCCAAATCAATGGCTGAAATTTTACATCGGTGAAGAGGAAATTACCCTCTTCCACCGCCTATAAATAGAGGCTTCGTTGATGACCTAAGGAAGGAGAAATATCAGGTCCAAAGTCAACCAAAAACCAGCCATTTTCCCTTGTTTCTGCAATTTTTCTCTCTTTCCTCTCCCTCTCTCTCCACTGTAGCCTTTTGCAACCACCATTCCAACCACCGTTGTTTCGTCACCTTCTCCACTACCAGTGGTCACCTTAACTCATCACCAGCGGCAAAGCATACACCACCGGTTGGTCTCTCTCTCCAGCAGATTTTCTTCTCCATCTTTCTTCCTGCTCTGCCACTTGCAACCAGCTCCAACCGTCGGCCTCACCACCGCACGTCGTCCTCCACGACCAGACTGCCACCGTGCCATGTGGCTTTCTTCTCTTCCCTTTCTTCTTCTTTTTCTTCTCCTCCACTGTCTTTGCTCTTAGCTTGAACAGTAGACGTGAATTCCTACTGTTCACGCATGAACAGTGGGCATGAATTAAAATTCACGTCCACTATTCATGTAATGGACTATATCTACTTTAAAAAAATCAAAAAAAATTTTAAAAAGTAATTTTTAAAAATTTGGATTTTCTCAAATATTTTTCAACCAATTTTGCATAATATTGAGTTGTATATTTACACTGTAAAATACAAATGCGATATTAAAATACCCGGTTTTCTCCAAAATATTTTAAAAAAATTCAAAACATTTTTTTAAAAAAAAATCTCAAAAACTATTAAATTAATTTCCCTTTTCAAAAAAAATAAAAAATTTTATTTTCATGCATACGACCAAATCCTAAAAAGTTTCCAAGCAAATTTTCATTAAAGATTGCATCTTTCTCATGTTTTAAAAATCCAAAAAAAAAATGGATAACCAGTTTATGATCATCTATTAGGATTTGGCCAAAATATCAAAAACTTTTTTTTTCAATTTTTTTTAGGGTTCAGATGTAGACTTTAATATCTGCGGAGTGTAAAATTATAGGATAAAGTACACCATCAGGTATTAAAGATACAAGGTGTAGAAATGCGATGTTAAAATTCAGACTTTAGAATGGTTAGGATTTAACCCAATACGGTATAGACTTTCTCATGAAGAGAGATATGCCTTGAACCTTAGAACAAACCAACAAATAGAAACCCGACTTAGAAAAAAAAAACCAAACAATAATGCAGCTTACTTTAGGTAGGGTGCACTGGAGATGATGCGTCTTCCTCTTGCACAATCAGTCCCTTACCCAGACTCTCGCAAACCATATGTTCCTAGTGACCATAATACTTGATGGCAACTCCTAAACATTAATCATAATTTTATGATTAAATCCAAAAACCCTTCCCAACACACAACACCTCACACAGGAGGCACGACAAGAGCGTCCACTGCAACCAGATGACATCGTGTTGGCTCGCACCCTCACGACAACTACAATAACCAACAGTTTTGGTTTTTCCCAATACTTTTTGACATGGAAACAACAAGATCAACTCATCCTCATCGCCCTCCTCTCTTCTTTGTCCATCAACGTTCTCCACCTTGTGGTTGATTGCCCAATGTCTGCAAATGTATGGAGTACACTAGAACATGCTCTTGCATCTCCATCAAACTCTCGAATCATGCAATTGCATGATTGCCTTCAGGATTTTCATCAAGGTGATGATTCTGTTACCATCTATTTGTAGAAAGCTAAGGGGTTCTTTAAATTATATGTTTTTCAGGGTCTCCGCAGTGACTTTCATGATCTTGTTACAAGTTTGTTGACAAAAGCTGACCCTCTGCCATATTATGAGCTCTATAGCCATCTATCCACACATGAATTTTTACAATGTAGCTCCCTCCAATACAGTCCCACGACTGCACCGCTACTGCTAACGCCTACACATCCCCCTTCTGTCTTTGCTGTCCAGCGGGCCTTTTTAGGGTTTAATGGCAATGGTTCTTGCTCCTAGCAGGGCAGAGGAAGACATAATGGTTGGCGTAACATGTGCCCCTCCTCTGCCCAGTATGGTGGCAACAACTTCAGAGGAGGAAACAACGAGCATAACTAGGAGTAACACCGCCCAGAATGGCATCAAAACAGATCCACTGCCAGTTAGTAGGGGCGCCAACTGAAGTGTCAGTTCTGCAACATGTTTGCACATTGTACACAACAGTGCTCACAACTTGTGCACCATGGAAATCAAGCATTAGCTAATCTCTCATTCAGTGACGCTTCAACAACTACAAATTATGTCACTTGGTTTCCCAATATCAGCGTAACTTAGCATGTTACTCCAGATATTACCGGTATGACATATGCAGAACCCTATCTTGGTAATGATCAATTACACGTTGGTGTTGCTAAGGGACTTGTCATATCTAATACAACAACCTATAATATCTTACGTACCCCTAAATGAGTCTTTACTTTGTCTAATATATTGCAAGTGCTGCAAATTAAGAACGACTCTTACCTGTTCAATAATTCTGCCGTGAAAACTATCTTTTTTGAATTTCACTCTTCTGTTTTCTATGTTAAAGATCTTATAACCAAGGCAATTCTACTTTCTGGTCAGAGTAAAGATGGCTTTTATGTCCTTTCAAAGTCTTATGCTATATTTCTTCCACAAGTTTTTCTGTTTGCTAGCTTATCCACTTCTGCTGATGTTTGACATTATTGACTCGGTCACCCAAGCTCCTGGGTTCTGAGTCTTTTAGCGTCAAATAAAAGGTCACTTGTACGTCTCATCCTTTAAATTTTTAGTATCCAGCATGTCCCTTAGGAAAATCATCGCGTCTGTCATTACGATCTACGGGTCACAAAACATCTGCTCCACTTGAACTAATTTTTAGTGATGTTTGAGGCCCTACCCTTATTTTATCTTCTGATGGTTTTTGATATTTTGTGATCTTTGTGGATGCGCACATAAAATTTATTTAGTTTTATCCTCTCAGTGTAAAATTTGATGTGTTTAATAGTTTCACCAATTTCATGTCTTGGTGGAACGGCAATTCTCTTACAAAATTAAATCGGTTCAAACTAAATAGGGTGGTGAATATCGTAAATTAAATTCCTTCATCAAAATTGTTGGTATTCATCATCGTATTATATGTCCACACACGCATGAATAAAATGGTACTGTTGAGCGTCATCACTGTCATATCGTTGAAATTTGTCTTACATTATACGTTTGAAACCTTAATTTATTTTATTAATCGTATGCCCACACCGGTCTTATGCAACCAATTTCTGTTTGAATTTCTATTTCATCAAACATTTTATTATAGTTTCTTGTGCACTTTCGGATGTCTTTGTTTCCCCTTTCTTCCTCTATATAATGCTCACAAGTTAGATTTTCGTTCTACTCCATGTGTGTTTCTAGGGTGTAGCTCATGTCATATAGGCTATCGCTATCTAGACTTGTCTTCTGATCATGTCTACATCTCTCATCATGTTTGTTTTCATGAACATTCGTTTCCTTTCCTTAAAACTGCACATGTTTCTGCCATACTTGTCCCTAACCCACAATCGACCTCTCCCTCCTGTCTTCATGCTTTAACACACTTCCAATCACAATACCCACCAACCAAAACACCATCAGCCTTGTTTAAACAGGTCCCCTTACCACCAATTGCAAATATGTCTATTGATCATTTTATAGGTTCAGGTTCTGCAGCTCCAGACATCACAACCATTAGGTCTGCAACACTCTCTGTTGAGCCTTTTAGCTCACCATCTGGTCTCCCATCTTCCTCACAGTTTCCTACTTAATCACCCTCAGCCTTAGATCTATGTGTTGATCTCTCCAGCTACTCCCTCCCACAGCAGCCCACCTCAGTCAGGTCTACTGCGCTAATGGTTTCTCGCCAACACGATATGGTGTTGCGTCCCTGACAGCACAGGTTTGCCAACCTGAGCTCTGTTTCTTTGCCAACCCAAGCTCTGTTTCTGCCTCTCTGCTACAGCCACACTTACGGGTAACATGTTCCTCTGATCACGAACCTTTGAATTTCAAAGATGCTAACCGGTTTTTGTGTTGGCAGTCTGCTATGAGATCTGAAATTGCAAACTTGCATGCTAATAACACTTGATCCTTAGTTACATTTGATCATTCCATGAATGTTGTTGGTTGTCGTTGGGTTTACAAAATCAAGTGTCAGGCCGATGGTGTTATTGATCGCTACAAAGCGCGCTAGGTTGCACGAGGATTCACTCAACAAGAAGGTATCGACTACTCAGAAACCTTCAGTCCTGTAGTTAAACTGATTACTGTTCGGCTCGTCCTTATCATTGTCGTATCTAACCATTGACAGATTCATCAGCTTGATGTACATAATGTCTTTCTCAATGGTTCCCTTTAAGAGGTTGTTTATATGCAACAACCCACGAGTTTTATTGACCCTGCTCTGCCCACTCATGTTTGTTGCCTTCATAAGTACCTCTATGGTTTAAAACAAGCTCTGCGAGCTTGTTACATACGACTGAGTGACTTTTTTTATCGTTTAGCTTTCACGCCTCCAAGGTTGATACCTCCTTTTTATTTTGATTGTGAATCATGATATTTGTTATCTGCTTGTCAATGTAGATGACATTCTGCTCACTAGTAACAATTCTACTCTGATTCAACATCTTATTAGTCTGCTAAGTTCAGAATTTAAACTCCGAGATCTGGGTAATGCTCATTATTTTTTAGGAATTGAGGTCATTCCCACTAGCATGGGGCTCCTACATAGTCAACACAAATATGGTCTTGATATTCTTAGTCGGGCTGATATGTCATTATGCAAGCTTGTTGATACATCGGCTTCTACTTCAAAGCTCGGCCTCTAACCTAGTGATTTATCATTATCGTCAAATTGTAGGTGCCCTTTAGTATCTCACATTTACTAGACCAGACATCTGCTATCTTGTCAACAAAATCTATCAGTTTATATATGCTCGTACTGAAAGCCATTGGGCTGTTGTCAAACGTATCTTACAGTACTTGAAAGGTATGTCTTATTTTGGCCATCACCTTACTTGAGGCTCCTTTTTATCACTGCATGGTTATACTAATACTGACTGGGCGGGGAGTATTGATGATCGGAAATCTACTGTGGCTACATTGTCTTTCATGGCACCACTCCTATCTCATGGAAATCTGGTAAGTAACGCACTATTGCTCGCTCCTCCACTGAAGCAGAATATAAGGCCTTAGCTGATGGTACTGCTAAGGTTCTTTGGCTTTGTTATCTGCTTTTAGATTTATGTTTCTTTCTTAATTCTGTTACCATCATTTGGTGCGGTAATCTGGGTGTTACTTATTTATCTGATAATCCAGTGTTTCATGCACGTACAAAATATGTTGAGGTTAATTATCACTTTGTTCTTGATAGAGTAGCTAAAAAGAAGATACAGATTCACTTAATATCCTTCAAAGACCAAATAGGTAATGTTCTTACTAAGTCGCTTCCTCACACTGCCTTTGTTTATTTACGGTCAGCTTCATGTGGACAACTCACCTTCAGCTTGAGGGGGTGTATTATGGAATGTGTTGTAATTTAGGAATTATTGTATTTTCCTTGTATAGAGTTATAATGTGCATTGGGCTACCAATAACTATTGTATGTTGCTCTAATCATATAAATATAAGGGATGGCTATTGCATTGGGTAAGCCTCCTCAATTAATCGTAAACCTTGTTTTAACTAACGTTATATCCTGCAACACCAATATGATATTCATAGGTTTTGTCTAACCTATACCATTTAGGTGATTATGGTTGAAGCAATCTATACGGGGTTAGAGCAATTTATCCAATGCTAACAAGTTAATTTCTTAATCATTTTTCTCATGGGTAAAGGAAAGGTGGTCAAGGTTCCTCGGTTCTCCAAGGGTTTTTGTCCAAGTATTGGTATTGAGCTAGTTATTGGGAATGGTATAGACTAGCAACCAACGAGGAATTAATAGACATGGAAGTGAACATTTAAAAACTGGTGCCACTAGAATTCTCTTGCTAGTTTAACTTTTTATTTATTATTACATTGCCTCAGATAGGCTGGGAATAATTAGTTTCTAAATTTTATTATCCATCTTTTTACCTGCATAACCTACTCTTTTTTGTCCCGCCTCTTAAGTACATGGTATCTGACCTATTTTTATGGCTTGTTTTATCCTCTCAGCCACTGTAACAATATTTGTGAAATGCTAAGCTAAACTACTAACCAAATACTCAAAATAAGTGTTCTAAATGAAAAATGAAAATCATTTCCTTTTCAATCAGCAAGGGATTAATTTAGGCTATCAAGTCTTATCATCTTTAGGCATATTCTCGAATCATCTTTTTGGGACCCTTCTTCATATTCTGTAAACTCGAATGATATGATAAAACATCCATGTTAAATTTATATTATTTAATAAAGACATCCATTAAGTCTCTTCATTTTTTTAAACTCAACCCCATGTACCAATTCAATAGGACACCTTTTTAAACTCGTAAAAAGATGAATTAACAATTCCTTATCATGCACGGCTTTTATCATATTATTACCATACACTCAAAAATGAGTCATTGAATATTGCGTGCCACTATACATATTAAACTCAAGTAGTTTGAATCTTTTAGAGATAACCACGTCAAGTACTAAACATATCTTTACTGCATTCACTAGATCATAATGGTTTTCCCCTTTAATGGCTGTAAGCCTTCCCTCATCTTGGTTTATTGTGTATCTTCACCTATCAAGCCTATTGTTGAGGTGACCTGGGCTCGTGGTGTTTGTTGCCCAATAAATGGAAAATGTGTGGCATATTGGGATTCTAGGGAAACACCATTTACCCTTATATTTTTTTGGGTGAGGATAAAGGGCCTTATATGTGCTTGGGGTACCAATTATGTGTTGGGAATGGGCTGTGCTTCTGTATGATCCTGGGCTTGCTTGGATGTCCCTTCTCCTTTTCAGAGTATTTGTAATGCTCGCCCGAGCAAGCTACTAAATTTTGCGACCTCTTTTCTAAGTTTATAAATTTCTTTCTAATAATTTATATCTGACTATGCTCTCTCCTCATGTTCCATACTCCTCGCTCTATGCCTTGTTTTGTAAACTTTAAGGGGGAATTGGATCTTAGCCGGAAAAACAATATTTTTGCCTTCACTTGAATCCTAAAGTGCATACAAAAGGAATGAATAAAATGGATGCAAAATTGCCATTTTCACTCATATTTTGTTTTAGAAATATGAGGACGGGCCGGATCAACTTTTCTTGAAAACTTCTCACTCATGACTCCAAACCCACAGGGAATTTAGCCAATTCGAGGGAAAAGATTGTCACTTGTAAGAGTTTGAATTAACATCACATATTAAACTTAATCATTGCAAATATTGGCAAGACGCCTTTCCATTTCTCAAGGAATAGTTTATTTAATAAGTTCATTTGATACAATTTTTTTTATGAAGAAAAATTCTCAAACAAAACTATTTTACCCTTCCAATGCTTTCCAGCAAGAATGCTATGCCATCTTGTTGATGCAATCTCGAATTTTCCAAAAAAAAAACCTCAAAGGCATGTTCCTCGGCATAGTTTGATCCTCCGTCAAACGTTGAGCTGCTACTTTCATTATGGTCACCTAAATCTGAGCATCCTCATCTAGGACGTGATAACACATCATCTGAGAAGCCTTCCTTTCTAACAACATTTTGTTCGTAATCAGATCCTACCTCACAGAAGTGAGCTCACGAACATGGTTGACGAACATTTCCAGGTGATTGTCACGCTATGCTATTATCGTTTCCTGAAGTTGACACTGCTTCTAGAGTCTTTCCTTCTTTTATTCCAACTCTTCTACTTCGGCTAGAGCTTTTATGAGTTCATTCCTTATTAATTCGCCTACTTTCTGCAATCTTTTTCCAGGTTTTCAACGATACTTGAATGGTACAATTTTTTTAGTTTTAGCAAGTTTATATGGATTCGATTCTTCCAATAAGTGATACAATGATTTTGTTTTTTACACTAATGAACAGGTTCATGTGGCTAGCAACGATTTTGCATCTTTTATTTACCAATGTATAGATATGGAATCGCTTTGATCAATCCTTGCTTATAACTTTTCCACTCTTCCTCACTTTATAGTTGTCGTCAATTAACATCCATGTCCCTAGAAACTATGATGTTACATTGATTAACATTTATGCCCTGAGCAGCTGTGACATTACACTGATTGTCAATCTTAAACAATACACTGATTTATTTGAAATTAACTGGGAATCCTACCTGCAGTGTAGTGCGGGCTCGGTTGGTGACTAGTTTTGTTCTATTTTAAATGTCTGAGAAAGACCATCACCTTCTTTTATTGACTGTCAAACCTCACACGAACACGTCTCATCAAACACGGTTTTTTTTTTTTAATTTATAGCCAATAGACGCCTCTCACAAGGAGTCTTGTGTTAGTTTAATCTTAGTACAAGAAATTATTAGGTTATTTTCTTTATATATATATATATATACATTTCAAATTTAACCAAATTTATTTTAAATATATACCTCTGTTTAAATATCATTTTTTTATTAGAATATCAAGTTAAATGTCTGTAGGATCCACAATAACTCTTAAAATTCTTTTGTTTAATGTGAAAATTAAATTATTAAAAAAGTGAATTAATTAATAAAAAATGACTAAATGAATCTAATTAATTAAAATAAATTAATTTTTAATGTATTTATATTTCATTTTCTTATTTCCTTAATTACATCATTTAAGAAATGAAAAGGTTATTCTAGCATAAAAATGCCATAAGGCGTATGGACTCATGACATTGTGATGGGGGATTCTTACAAAACAAAAAGGAAAATAGAGAGATTTAATCCTTATAAAAAAGAGTAAGAGGTTCCAATAAAAAAAAAAGGAAGAATATTAGAACCAAATCTAGGTAAAATCTTTCTTTCTAAGAAATTTGATTGATAAATACTATGGAATGTATATATAAAGGAAATACTATAGGACTACTTTAGTGTTGTAATCTCTACCTTTACTACTATATATTACCCTACATATATAAATAGGAAAGGTTGATTAACTAATAGGTTAAGCCTCCTATTTCTTCTCAACTTGGTATCAAAGCCTTAATACATCAAAACTCATTTCTTCCTCTCTTTAATGGACTTTGTTGCTGCCGACTTCTCCCTCCACCAAACCGACACTACAACCGGTCGGTCGGCCACTCATAAGCTATTGTTGATGGTGCCTTCCCACAGCAGCAACCTCCTTCTCTTACAAAGCAAAACAATAGTTCTTCTTCTCATGTTTCTGTTGTTCCTCTCTATATTATGGGGACATCAACTCTAGCTATAGTTGTTTTGTCTAACACTGAGCAAGATATTTCGTTGAAGCTTACAAACACCAATTATCTTTATTGACAAATACAGATGAAGTCATATCTTCTTGGTTAGGGTGTCTTTCACTTTATTGATGGTTCTATGTCGTGTCCTCTCTCTCATGTTTTTGACAATTCTACTGATTCTTCTTCGGCAATCAACCGTTCTTTTCTTTGTTTGAAGCAATAAGATCAACTTATTTTGAGCGCGTTACTCTCCTCTCTTTCCATGGATGTACTGCACCTTATGGTAGATAGTCAAACCTCACATTTTGTTTGGTGCACTCTTGAGAAAGCTCTCGCCTCTCCGTCTAATTCTCACACTATGCAACTCTATGAGTCTTTTCAAGACCTTCAGCAAGGTGATGCTTCGGTTACTATGTACATGCGGCAAGATAAATCATTATTTGATGAATTGGTTGTTGTTGGTCGACCTATCTCTCTTGAAGACTTCAACCTCTATGTGTTTCGTGGCCTCTATGATGAGTTCAAAGACTTGGTAACCAACCTCGCGACCAAGGTAGAACTGTTTTCATATGCCGACCTTCATAGCCATCTCCTTACCTATGAGTTTCTACACAAGACCTCCCTTTAATCCATGGATGTAAACTTGTATGTGCTGCCACGCCATCTCTACTACCCCCTGCTCATCTTGCCTAGTATTAGCATAGCCCTAACTTCAGCCGTAACAAAGATCATTCTCGTGGCAATTAGCATCACAACAGCAACCGTCATAGCCACCAACACAAGTCTGATTTTCATGGCTTTCATTCCTCTGCTCCAACTGAGTGGAAGTAAAGCAACTGGCAGCAAAACAAACAACCTCTGGTTCTGGGCAATGATCTCCTCACTAGTCTTTTGACTAAAACACTTTACTAAAAAATCAGCGAAAACCAACGGAATTACCGACGGACCTTTTACGTTGTAATTTTTACCAACGGAAATAATTTCATCTCTGATTCTGTCGGTATATACCGACGAACTAATTCCATCAGCGATACCGACCGTATCGCCAACGGTGTGATGACATGGATTTTTTTCAGATAGATTTACCGATAAAATAATCGAGGGATTCAAACAGGGATCTCCGTATAATGACGTCGCACAGTCACCAGCAAACTCACTGACGGGTATACCGACGAAAACATTCCGTCGGTGATTCCATCGGTAACAGCCTATATATAATTATATACCCACTCTGCCGACAATACTCTCTCTATTTCTCCTTCTTCTTCCCCATCCCAACTCTCCCCTCCCAAACTGCAACCAACCACCCATCCCAACTTTCCCCCTTCTTCTCAACACAAGCAACCCACATTTCTTATACTTTCATACATGGTCACAACATCCATTCTCCGAGCAATTTATTGTGGATTTTATCATTTTTTGTAAGTAAATCTATCCTTTTTAGTTTTAAAATTTAAATGTCAATTTTATTGTTTTTTATTGTTTTTTTTATATGTATTTTGTTAACGTATGTACTTGTTTGATTGTTATTTGTCAAAGAAACTTGTAGTATGAATGTATAATTTTGTAGTTGTTATAGTTTGTTTTAGATTTTATCAAATTGTATTTGTTTGTAAATTGTTGAAACTTTGTTTGAATTACACTGAATTAGATGTGTTGTGATGAAATAAATAATAGCATATTTAACGGATCCATTTTAATTTTTATCAATTCTATTGCGAAGTTGTGATTTCCATAAATTTATATATGTATAAATTTGTATGGACGTTAATAATTGATAATTAATAATGAATATTTAACATAAGTGTTTTTTTAGTTTGTTGGATAATGTCGGGCCAAACCAATATTTTTGTAAATTTATTTACGTAACATAATTAATTAATACATGTTGTCGTCATAATTTTATAGAGGTTCGATAGAAGTCATGGATGATCGTTCATGGATGTATCGGGACTCACCCCAAGGATTGCAGAGGATGGATTATTGTAACGAGGTTCAGGGTTTTATTAATTTTGTAATATCTATTCTGAGGAATTTTACTAATGGCGGTATTAGATGTCCATGCAGGAAGTATAAAAATAAAAAGTTTATGCATCAAGATGTTGTAACGATGCATCTTCTAACCAAAGGGTTCATGGAGGATTACCTGTGTTGGTATGCACATGGAGAACTATTTGTTCCTAATAAGAGCATGGTAGAAAGGGTGGTTGGGTTAACTTCTAGTGCTAGCAACGTATATGAAGTTGAAATGACAACAATAATCCTTACAGGAATATGGTTATGGAAGCAATGAGAATGAGTGAAGATAATGTTAGTGAATGTCCAATCATAGAAGAAGAAACTAATGTAAATGCAACAAGGTTTTTTGATCTGTTGAAAGATTCTAACGAACCATTATGGGATGGTTGCACGAACCACAGTAAATTATTGATCGTAGCACAGGTGTTCACCATCAAGTCAAATCACAGGTTGAGTGAGGCCGGTTATGATAAGATTATCGAATGGGCGAGAAGCATTTTACCTGAAGGGAACAAGCTGAAAGAGAACTTCTATATTGCAAAGTCCATGATGAAACCCCACAGTTTAGGATACCAGAAAATTGACATGTGCCCTAACTTCTGCATGTTATACCACCATGAAAATTTTGAGTTGCCCAAATGCATGACATATGGACATTCCTGCTCCAAACCCAGAACTGGTAGGGGAAAGACTCTCGTGGCATATGTTGCTACCCAATTTTTGACCTATGTTTTAATAATTTTTAAAAATAAAAAAATAAGGGTTTACATGTGGCGACAACATAGAACATCAGGGCTAATATTAAAGAAGCAATATGTCAAGGAGATAATTACTGAATCATATATAATTACTGCAATATAAAATACCATAGATATATGATTTGATTCGTGCTGGTTATGGAAAATAATCACTGC
>Ga0325411_1003801_pt1 | contig 16989 bp, 7 predicted proteins | sample PopdelMetagenome_13_FD_206181 | JGI IMG/M metagenome (GOLD analysis project Ga0325411, IMG submission 206181) | Populus deltoides microbial communities from Bellville, Georgia, United States - Xylem-PdIQD-R4 | ecosystem: Host-associated > Plants > Phyllosphere > Stem > Wood/Secondary xylem...
CAAACATTTTTTGTTTATCCATAAAAGAATTATTTAATTTATTTCTTAAGATTAAAAGCAAACATTCAATTAACTTCTTTCAGGCCTACTTGCAGGTCTCATGAGCACAGAAATCAACCGAATGATGAGCATTTCTTGCCCGCCCATTCCTACCCTAATCTTCGTGTAAAACAGCATTACTCTCTCACACGCACAGAGATTAAAATAATATCCATCCCTTAGAAATAATTTATTGACATCCTAAACCAAGGAAACAATGAACATCCCCATCGTTATGAAGTTACAAACATAATTCAAAACCTACCATTGAATTAATAGTTTTAGTTGAAAAAAAGTTTAATTCCTTCAAACAAGAGCAGAAAATTATACCAAAAGATAACATTGAACTCTGACATGAAAATTGTGAGAGCAATTTGATCGTAGCAACCTGACAATTTATGCTACATGTGTGTGGCAATCATGAGACAACACTAGACAAAAATACATTTATTGTTAATACATTTGTTATCTATATGCTTCATATACACGTGATTCACTGTCTAAAAATGATTTGAACCACAATACAAGGCACAAAGAAAATAGAAAGAAGAGTTTTGGTATAGTAAATCAAGCATAAATTAGCAAACCTCCCTGCAGATTTATTCTCCTTGTATTCTGTGTCAATGAATATTAACTAGGAATATTTTACTGAAATATGATGGGATCTACGGCTCTAAGCTCTACCTTTTCTCTTGTCATCCAATGCCTGATCCAAAAGGGGCACACCAAGTAAGATGATCAAAACTTAAATCACATCAGAAAAGGCAACAAAGGGAAAATTATTTTATTGTTAGCAAGCAGCAGGGCTCAATGTGTCCACGCATATGTAAATGAAATTGATCAAACATCAGGCATTGCCAAAAGCAGTTGTCTGTTAACTTTTGCACTTGACCGACACGTTGAGCATTAGCCGATGTGAGTTTGAGTTCTTAAATATTTCATCCAAGAAGAGAACTTTAAAGTCATTGCTCTCAATGGTATTTACAGCCTTACAATAGCTACAACCACATGGAAAATTTGTGTGGATTAACTACCTATCTTTTAGTGAAAATAGGAAACAAAGCTGCTCTCAGATGAGTTTTGTTCATGCCACATGTGTTCTTAAACATGATATAGAATTTCCACAAATATTGGAACTATAAATGTTAGAAACCAAGGTAGGACAAGTCTTTTATTAAAAAAAAAAAACCAAAGATAGGATAACTGACACCAATTTTTCGCATGCAAGAATAAGATACCTTGCTCTGAAACATTCTCATTGCCAACACAAGAGTGTCTCGCATTCTGCAGAAGTATATCACTAGCATCAGGTTAAACATCATAATATCCATAAGAAAAGGCAAAATATTTGGTGTGATCTTAACTATTTGTCATGTTCACTAATACTACCATCTGATTTAGAAAAGAGAATCCTAACAAAATTTTATCGGCCAACAAACAAACATTTGGTATAAATTGAACCATGCAAATTTATGCTATGCAATAGAAGCTAGAAGAAATATTCAGGGGGGGGGGGGGGAAGCAATCAAAGAAGTTTCAATAAAAAACATTTTATATCACATAGTTATTTATGAGAATTACAATATATGGAGGCAGCACAAAGATTAAAGCATAGGGTTATTGTCTGTGCAACATAGGATAAAGAGGAAAATTCAGGAAGAATGTGAAGAGATTAAAGGAGGAGGAGGAGAGTTGAACCAAAGAGAAGTTAAGAATTGATTAAGTTTTAATTATCAACCAAAATCTTTAGAATAAAGAATAGGTGCTTGAATATAAGAACCCAAACTCCTAAACTCACACAAATAAAGAAATGAAAGTATGTATAATTGATTTCCACATTCTCTCTAAAATAAAATATGTAAAATCCATTGTGGATCATCCATCATTGCCATTGTCGCCATAAGGTCATCATTTTCCTTTTTGTCAATTTATTGTATAGAGTAATGCAATAAAAACAACTAAATAAATAAATAAACCATACAAAATTTTCATACAAACTGATGTGGCTTTCAATTTTTCTTATGCTTGACTAATCATTTAAGAATTCAGAGATCCACAGTTCACTGGTTAGTTGCCACATTTGTTCTATGGATATTTAGTGTAACTTCTTTATTTGTTAATCATTTCCCAATGGCATATCTCATTATGTTAGATTATTTATATTGATCATCAAATCAAAAGAAATGGTTTTATTAATAATACTAGCATTTCCAATAGCAAAAGTATTAACCTAGTTGTTTTGTTTCACAAACTACTAAAATGTTGACATTCCATCAAGTTGAACTAACATTTAAGGACTGAATACATGTAGCAAGTCATGAAACACTTGGCGAGGCAAGTTTGAAGTCCACAGTGCTATCTGGGAATTAATGAGGCTTTATCACATCTCTCTACAGCTACTTCCTCTAATTCTACTCTAATGGCAATCTGAACTTTATGAACATGGGAGGAGTAACTGGGGTAAGTAGGAGTTATTGTAAAGGAGGCGGTATTGCCTTCATTCTATATCTCCATAGAGGAAAGTCAGAAACCACTTCCAATAATCTAATAAACCTGCCAGGTCTAAGGGCTTCTTAAGGAATTTACTATCTTTCTGGTCAACATCCCACCTATCAGCTTTACATTTTCTGATGCTGAGCCAAAATAATAGCAATCCATTTGAAACAAGTAGCATGGAAATTACATTAAAATCAACATAATATAGAAAATCTAACATAAGGTAGTAATTACCGAACATCATATGTACTGAGAGGATGAGAAGATCCATTGGAACATGTTAAAACAAATTGCGTTGAGAGTCCAGCAGGGATTTTTATCTGCAGAGTGAAAAAGATATAAAATAATATACAAAGCCATATGCACAGGAGAATAAACTTTCAATGCAGAATACTTAGTTTTTTAATGAAGATCTGCAAGTACAATAAAGATTTATTCCAAAATGATAACACAAATACGACCATGCTTAACACACACACACACACATATATATTTGCAAAGATTTGTCATCTTCATGGTACTCTTTAAAAAAGAAAATAGTTATATAAATTGGCTCAATGGATAATTAAGTACATAGAATGAAATTTATGTAGCAAAAGGCCCAAAGTTACTCCAAAAATGTATAAAAGAAATGGTCAAATTACTAAATTAATATGCTACCCTCGGGGAAAAAAAAAGGCAGAAGGGAAAAGCGGTGAAAGAAAACAACATACAGATAAATCCTTTGAAAATTTCTCTGCAATAACTACATTTCCCCTTCCGTTGCTCTTAATTTGGTACCCAGAACGTCGCAAAACTAGAGTTGTTGAATCCCAATTTTCAGAAGAGTCCGTCTACAAAAGGGAGTACAAGAAAAAGTTTGTTAGAAGATATTTGATGTCATAGAACTGGATACAACATAATTATTGAAGAGTTGAAAATGAGGCATCTTACAATCAAGGCAAGTTTAACAAGCGTCAATCAAAATTTCACCTAGCATCATCGAAGAACCCTTCACAATGAACCCAACCCAAATATCCTCCCTCCCACAAGCAAAACCCCCATTTTGTTCCTTTAAAATATCTAGACAGCACCCCCAAAGAAAATCTCAGCATCAAGTAGCACTATAACATCTTAAACTGCCCAACCAATTGGAAATTGAACATAACAATTTAACATCCATATCCAGGGCACATTGACTGGCTCAAATATTGCTCTAAGAAGAATGAAAATGCGCACAATTTTAAATCAAAAGGAAATTTCTAGAATCTGTTGTTTACAACATACACAGAGGAGCAAAAAGAGGAGAAATCGACCAGCCAAAATAATCCATAGCTAATAAAATGTATAAGCATGGTTTGTGTACATTAAAATATTTTTTTTTAGCACATGATCTAACCATGTGTCATTCATAAAGCAAATAGACAGTAATTTTTTGTTCATAAGAAAACCTTGAGGTGCTTTATCAACTGTATAAAGGGTATTGAAAGTTTGGTTTGGATTTCAGGTCATTATCTTTATAGCTTATGATAGAACAATTCTTGATAATGTTAGCTTTCACAGTTTTACCAAGGGGTTGCCATTACTGGCTTCTCAGCCCTGGAACACAATAAAAGTAAGGAATCATGACCAAAGGCTTTCCACTTAGAACCAAATAAACAACTGTAGCAGATAAGTAAAAGAAGAATTACCACCACACAAAACTAGCAGCCAAAGGTCAGCACAAGGCATTTAATTTCTTACTAATTTCCATGTTTTCATTACAAGCAATTAATGGAAATGACGATCCAAAAGAAAGGATAGTAAGAAGTATTTATATGTACCAACTAATCCCTACTCGTACATCCAAAGGAGGATTAAGAGGGAGCACTTCTAATACCTCAAATCATGCTATAATATCTCCTTGTTAAGGTACATGACAAAAACCTCACAAACATTTTCTATTACATCGAAAATAGAAATTATATTGAGCATGCATAAAAATTTAGTTATAGAGCTACCCTTGAGTATAATTGTTTTTCAGAAGTTTGCACCATTTCCTTTTTCTAATTTAAAACTTGATTTTAGTAAAGAGCTCATGGTGATGGAAAAGAGTCATACTGTTGAAAAAAGGAGTTTCCTTTACACATTTTGGCCAATATGGGCCTCAAAAACAAAAATTCAACAAGCACCACAACAGAGAATTAAGATTTAGCAGGTATGTGCTATTGTTATTGTGTATATTGCATGTTGGATTGTGCTCTAATCCTGCCCGTACAAGAAATTAAAAAACTGCAAATTATTCTGGATTTCAATTTTTAGTTTGTTGAGACTATGGATTAATAAATAATCCAGAGGATTCAAGTTTTAGCTCCTAAACAAGATTGATCCATGTGGTTTGCTTCCAAGTGCATGCACCCCCCCTTCTCAATCTCCAAAAAGTTTTGTTTTTCTTTTTTATTTATTTATTTATTTTGGAGAAGAAAAAAGGGGGAAGAATCCTTAATATTTACAAGCTTAATATTGTTCTTCAACATATAAGCAGTTCAAAAGAGTAAAAGCAGGACCTCAATTCTATCCAATTTCCAAATGCACCCAAGTCTATTAGCCCAATCAAAAATCAACAAAGAGATGAAAGGTTTAAATATTAGACAAGTTAATTTTTTTTGGTAATAACCAAAATGTTGTAAAATTAGTATCAGAACATTTGTAACTACGTTGAAGTTTCCTAAAAATTTACTTCAACTCAACATCTTACAACGTGTATGCTTTCATCTACCAGGGATCCCTTTTCCAACAACCAAATCACCATCTAGGATAGGAATATATTTTATTTTAGGGAGAGGGGGAGAACCATAACATATCATTAGAAGAAAAAAATCATAAAACTAGTCTCGCATACACGTACTTCTGTTAAAACAAAACCATACCTACCAGCAATAGAACACTAAATGTGGCTTCACCCTTAGAAATATAAGTATCAATCTCCCGTTGCATATCTGGGTCTACAAGTAGATCATCATAAAGTTATGAAAGAATATAGCAGACTGGATATAAAAATCAATAAACAATTAACACTTAAGCAAATCTTCAATTCATGCTAGCATGCCAGTTAAGTTTGCAAAAAGGATGAAAAATCATAAGTAATGGTAATTGGCATCATGCAGGGGTCCAAGAAAACATAGCTTCTTAAATCAATTCACGTACATTTTCACCTTTCTCCTTGTTGACCAATACATACATGTGAGAGCAAGCAAGAAGTATATGCTCAGTCAACAAGGACAATGCATAAATGCCGAATATAAGCAAAAGGCTTCTAAATGTGCACATGGCAACTTGATTTTCAATCTTCAATGATTGAGTCATTCATTAAAGAAGCTGATTGGAAATCACAAAAATTCAGAAGTTTCACAACAGCAGCTTACATATAACACCGACTGAAAGAAAAATTATAATCTCAACAAAATTATCAGCAGAAATAATAAAAAATGGTCATTTGCTATATAAACTGACACTATCACAATGTATTGAACACGGGTAAGACCATTATGATAAATAACGAAGAAGATAAAATGGATAATGCTGTACCCAGTTGAAATTCAAACTTTCAACATGTATGGACTTAAATCATATATCTACCATAATTTGAAAAAATGGCTTCATCCTACGAAAAATAGACACATAAAACTTTTGTTTCATATGATTAAAAAAAGGTCAGTCACTTCGTATACTAAGTACTTCAAGATGTTAAGATATTAAAGAGATGAATCCATTTCAGACCCACTTACCACATTTTATTTTGTTCTGATCATTAGCAAAAAGCCTCACCAGTTCCCCCTGACAACATAAGAAAATTGGAATAAATCAGAATATTAAGAGTTACATTTATTTGTAATCTGAAAAATTTTCAGTGCAACAACTCAACTAGATCCAGAAAACAATAAAGCGGATTAAGTAAAAAGATCAAATAAAGCAGCAAACAAAAAAAAAAGGCAAGAAAAGGATTTTTTGAGTGATATATGTATTTTTTGTGAAACTATATTATTACGCTCAATACATTACACGTGGATTTTCACACATTAGGAAATGCATGCTAAGTCAAAAAATCACCTGGCGGCCTTGGTCATCCATAGGTATGCACTCGACAGCAATCAACTTATCAACATCATCAGCCGTGACAATATATTCTGGATTTGTTGCTCCTGAGTCAAATATTATCATAAATGATATATCAACGAGATAACCTTTAAATAAGAGCACTATCGGAAAGTCAAAAATGCATTTCATTTTTTTTATTACCTTCAATGTACTGCCTAGTGCCATCCTCAAGATGATGAACCCACTATATGACAAAAGAATAAACCATTGGTGTGTGGATAAAATAACATTTGTTGTATTCGGAATGTCTTAATTGACGGCAATTCTTGTATAGAAAACTTAAGCACATCACCTGAAACATGCAAAGAGAAGTTCCACGAACAGGGAATCCACATCCAAGGAGTTTTTCTCCAGGAGTAGCATCACCGATAATCTGGAAACCCTCAATGCCAGGGAGATCTAAAATGAAACAAGTCCATTAGGTTTTATCAGAAACATAAAAAAAATTTCTCCACATAGAAGCATCCTCACCATCTGAAACAGAGGAAGCAATCTCATCATTCATGCTGGAAGGATGGGGCACTTCATTGGCCATCTCTCCTGCTCTCGCATTCATATCACTTTTTCCAAATAAACTATTGGAAAGAGGGCCAGCTACGTTCCTGTGACAAAATCATATATAATTAGAAAAGTAGTGCAAGTATCAGATAACAATAAGTCCTATCACTGAAGAGAAAAAGAATACTGCTAGTTCTTGTACAAGAAAAGAGAGAACCAAAGCATTAAAATCTGTAAAGCATCAAATATAAGATGACTATCCTGCAAAGTTCTGGTATAATAAACTTATATGGGACAGCATGATGTGGACAACTTGGGATAGTGTTCTGCAAAATATTTAGAAGTGATAGGTTTGGGAATTAGATATTTAAGGGAAAAATTAAGATATTATTGTAGGAGTGAAGTTGGAAAGAAATAGAAATAAAGGCAGCGGAAGAAAAGAGTGCTTAGGGAAAAGATATGACGAAGAACACTCACGAACACAAATATATGTACAAATCTTCTGCAGATTGTAAGCTGTGAACATTTTGTTATATTTCTGAGTTAATACTCTTTCCTTGTTTAGTTTTCTCTATTAAGTATTGTAATATTTCAGCCCAATTTCAAGAGATTTCAGCCTTGATTTGGTTTCCACCTCTTGTATATATTTTGTCTTCAAGATCAATGTAAACATTTATCAGTTTCCATTAACCTGACACAAACTAAACCAAAAAACACATAATTCCATTAATGAAGTCCTTCATGTCAAAGAATCACTCAACAATTAATCTAAGAGGTGAAGCCCCAAGAATGATTTTATCTTTATTAATATAAATACAAGAGAAGGGGAGTGGTAGGATTCAAAGCTTGGATCACTGGTCCAAAAGCGTGAATGCCATGTTAAAGAACCACTCAACATGAAAGCTTAATCTATTAGTTAAAACCCCAAAAATGGTTTTATATTTTATTTTCTAACATAGAAAATAGAAATAGAAATAGAAACAGAAATCTAAACTAAATATTATAGGGAAAACATGAATATAGAGAACTCCTAATTTACTTCTTTATCCATTCCAAAACAACCAATAGAGGATAACATAATCTAAAAAATTGCTTTACTCATAATATATCTTCACAAACTAATATTGATTCCTAAGTCATGAAAAATTTTCTTACATTAATTAATTGATCTACAGACTATGAATAGTTCCTAGAAAATGCTTCCAGTTTAATTTAATAATAACTCTCTTGATATAATATGTACCAATACTTCTTACACATTTATAACCACCTCTGACCTTTCTGCTTCAATAACCATTCTGGTTCTGAGAACTTTGCTGAGGGGAGAACATACTCAGATTTATTTAAAATGACTATTGTAAGAACTTAAGAAAGTTTGTGTTAACCAAACATGACTCCTTGAACAATATAGAATGAATCTCCAAAAATTTCTAGAGCTTCACAAATCTTAAACCGAAAAAATAGGTTGTGATTTATAGCTAGTTACCTAACAACAATATTATCCGCCATATGAAAAGGATTGAATGCACTACATCCAAACTATATAAATTGTACCTACCTGTCTTGATCAAATGAGAACTCTGGGAAATTGTTGTTATTTAATAGCTGGTGCATCCCATTATGAAGTGTTAAACTTGATTTATCAGCAAGATTTGTCTCATGTACAAATCTTGGCATATTGTCATTCAGTTCCAGATGCTGTTCAGCTATATGGTTATTAGAAGCAGAAGTCCCATGGTGACCCTGCATTGAAAAAGAGAGAGCAAAATAATAAGAGAAAAATCATTAATAATTTAATCATAAAGCCAAGCTCGTGTACTGAAAAGGTGACAATAAGGAGACAGAAAACATGTAGATTACATGCCACTAATACCGTGGATCGATGAGTTGTTTGACCCGTCAAGATGCCAGAAACAGGATTGTCTATATCATGAGAACTGCTTCCATTTTTAGAGCCCAGCACAGATGCTATCTCTCTGATTATATCCTGTGATTAAAGTAAATCACAAGTGTAACATTATTTTAACTCATAACCAACCGAAAAACAACCAGATCTTGATACAGGAAAAACTCTGATAAAAATGAGCACCCCAAGTCCCAAAATAACAATTTAAGAACAAAGCAAAAGAAATGTTTTCAAGGAAAAATGCTCAAGTCAAATATTTGATGCAGGAGATGTAAAGATGGGTAAAGGAAAAAATGCTTTTGTATATGCATGGTAAGGGAGTGGTTGGATCTGCAAGTCTAAGATGCACATACTTAAATACATGCTTGCATATGGAAATGAAAAAAAAAAAAAAAGGTTGAACCTCGGGGACTCATGAGAACATTTAGCTTAAATTAGATAAAATGAAGCATTTGAAATTTAATCAAATAGAAGAATGACAATGGCAAGTTCTTAATTTGGCAAAACACAAAAACAAAAGCGGCTCTTCTGCAGCATGCCTCATAGCTTACATAGGAAGTTCTAATCTTCCACTGCAATTGATCATGCAGGAGCTGCAAAATATATATAAAGAAAAAATAAAGTAAAATTAGTTAAATTTTTATTTGATAGATATTTGAATGTTGTTCTCATGCTTAATAAAAGCCATCCATCTGATGTCAGCTAGATGCAGGCATTTAGAGATCTTTCCCATAAGAGTACATATTTACAGGATACATGGGATCAAATATGATACAGATTCACAGACAAGGATAGAGTGTAACTTGTTCGAGGACCAACACAAAATATAAGGCATTTCTCATGCCTTCCCAAAGAACTTAATAGAAGAAAAAGGTACCTGGGAATGGCCCATCAGAATAAGATAAATCCAGATCATGCTTTGATTCTAGGGTTTCTTTTTTTCTTGTTTCTTTTTTGGCAACAAGTCAATGGGAGATAAAAACATAAATGAGAGCAGCCTGAAAGTTCATGCATTGTCTTGCAGTACCATGTTCACTTCTTGCAGATATATAATCCATGTAATTAGTTACCTTTACACTGTTAGAAATAGCAGAGGCATTTACAACATGGGGCCGGATTCCATATTCAGCCAATAAGCCAAGCAAGGATGAAACGAAAATATATCTATCATCATCCACAACCTGGAGAACAAGTACACAATTCACAGATGCATTTTACCCAAAACACATTCAGGAATAATTTGATAACAAAAAAAACATAAGGCAAATAGATTAGGAGCACAGTAAAAAGATATTAATATTCGTCCATCACAACAATTGATAGTATCACTTTCCACAAGGTGGGCAGAGAAGTCAAGCACATATACAAAACTACAAAATTGTTTTTCCTTTATGTTTTATAGAAAGCAAGGATGGGAAGCGTCTGTTTACACTTCCCAAGCAGAATGTTCTACCCTGATAAATTAGTCGATGTCAAAAAAATTTAAATATTCAGATGTGTATATGTATGTTGATAATATGATATCCAACATTCACTTTGAGCAATTTATATGACAAAGCTAAGCTAGGTACTGTGCATGATATGATCTAGCTCACACTGCATCTCTATATAAACAGAAAAACAATAATGGATTTACTTATAAAGCTACTGATTACTAGCAAGACCATTACAATGGACAAAACTACTTTCCATATGAGAGTCCCAACAACCAATCACTACAGGCTAACCTTTAAACATGGAATTAAGTTTACCATTTATTGTCGGAACTTCACTTAAATTAATTACTTGTTTCCCTGGTTGAAACAAGTAGCTTAATGTTAAGGCAACTTCAGCTTCCATGCTTTTAAGCATTATCTACGGACCACTTAGGGTCAGTGGCGAAGCACAAGGTTTTTGCCGAAAGAGGCCAAAACACGTACTGTAACATATTTTATAATGGTTACAGTATAAATGAAAAATTTTATCAATTCAAATTAATTATATAAATCATATAATATAAGATAAAAGAAGAAAAATATGTGAAAATGTATTCAAATTATAAAACAAATAAATGTAGAATTGAATTGAAAGTTATACTCTAGAGCATATGTGATACATTAAAGAATATGAAATATATCTTGACATTTCTTACATATGTAGTTTGTAAAAATAGAAAATACTAGTAAGTTGGCCCACACTTGGCCGTGGTTCGAATCAAATTCTTTTTTAACCTAAAAAAACAATGTGTAGACGTTATCAAATGCATTTTCTAACATAAAAAAATAATTGAGAATTGAAAAGTTGATGTGTGCATTTAATAAAACTAATCTAGAATTATATGTACCAACAATTATAAAAAAAAAAAAATTTGGTAACACTAACTAAAAAAATTGAGAGAAATACAAATTAAAATACGTAATCTCATGCCGCAATGAGCTCTTCAAGTTTTTTTTATCTAATTATATGAAAATGAAATTATTCTTTAAATTCTACTCAAACAAAATAATTTTTTAGTATAATTCCTTATTTTCATAGGAATATATTTTTTTAACAAAAAAGTATAGCATTCCAAGCTATGTTGTTGACTCAATAAAAACCGAAGGTAATTAGAATAAATATCCAAAAAAAAAAATGAACGACTTGAAATAAAAATAAAAAAGGTATCTCTTTAATTAAAACCCCTTCATCTTATTAATACGCTCTCTTTAAGAAGAGCATGGAAATTCACTCCACAACCATACTAGAGACGAATTTATTTTATGTTTGTCTCTGTCTCTTTAACCTAACACGTTTTTGTTCCTACAATCTCTATTTCTTTTGTCATCGAACACTAACCAAATATAATCTAAGAAACACCATATAGACCTCACTAAACTCATTTTTAACCTTAAATAACTCATTTCTACTCATTTCAGCAAAATAATGGATCAAAAACACCTAAACAACACTCCTCTCATTAAATGAAACTCATTGACATCAAGATCGTGTTTTTTTATTGTCAAAAAGTGGCCAATCGTCAAAGTTCTCTCTCCTATCTCAAGCGCAGATATTGAAAAAATGAACAAAATAAAGTTTTGGACCGAAACTAAAAATCCAAAAACCAAAGAGACCAAAAATGAAAAAAAAAATAGGGACTAAAATTTTAAAATGTGTGCCTCATGAACAATGAAAAGAAAGGTTGTTTTTGTGTTTCAATGTCAAGTTTAGTCCCTGAAGTTTCAAATGTTTTTATATTCTATTTTATCAAATGGAGCATTAACTTATTGTCAGAAATATTTTTTCAAGACAGTGAAAACCCATTAACAATCTAATCGAAACAAATTATCAACCTCAAATCCTAATCAATGCCTTGGTGATTATGAAATTGAATGAAAAAAAATAGTTGGTGACTGAAATAGAAAAGGCTTCAAGGATTAAAAAGCAAAGAAAAACATTGTTCCAATCCACAATGTTTTCCCTCTTGATCTACAGTGAATGTCTGAGCAGTTTTAGTTTTTTAAAATTTTAATGAAAGGTTTAGTTAATAAATACAATAGATGGAAGAAAAAAGAAGGAATGATAAAAATTAAAGTACATTAGTAAAAAGAAATTAAAAACAACGAAAGAAAGAAAAGGAAGATACAGTTGTACGTCAAAATGAAGAATGCCAAGCAGGTGAATGGGCAATACAACACTCTTGAAATTTGAAGTGTCGTGTTAGGTCGAAAGTACACACACTAGTTTCATCCTAATTAATCAATAAGCTATAAGTTGGGGCCATTTCACTAATTTAGTGATTAAGAGACTTGTTTGCATGTATAATTTATTTTAGTCAATAGACATGCTTACTTTTTGGCAGAGCAAAATAATATAATCAGTTTACATACATGCAAGGGGATACTCTTGTTCCAGGAATCATATGATAAAATCATATGTTCCAGCAGCAACAGTGTAAAATATCATTGTGATGGGACCCAACATTGGGTCCAACATTAAGAAGCTGAACTGAAGCTCATAATCTTCTTTAACTATTGTCTATCTTTTTTCTTAATGTTTAGCATCTTTGGAAAGAACAAATTTTATGATGAAAAATATTTATTGTTGCTTTTTACAAAAAAACCTAAACTACATGATCAAAAAAAAAGAAAAAAAAGATAAATCTAAACTAATTTATGTAACTCTGTAGTAGATTGGTTAAAAACAGGAAATAATTTCCTCTTTTAGACTATGTTTACATATATAGCATATGGAAAAGGAATTGTCAAAAAGCTGGAACCAATAAAAATACTAGTACTCCTTTCATGACAAAAGAAAATTATTAGTTCATTATTATTTAAAAAAAAAATTGTATTTTCACTTAAAATTTGTTTTTTCAAATCATGCAGAGTATTTGTAATATCATACGTTTAAAATTTAAAGAAAAAAAAAGTGTCTTAGCATCTTGTGTGTCCAAATGTTTGGAGGTAAAGGTGGGTTAAACTAATATTAATGAAATCCAATGCTCCACGAATTTGTATTGGTTTAGATAAGGCTGAACCCTGTGAATCATTATCATATAAATTTTCATTTGCACTGTCATAACCCGTCGCGCCCCCGCGACATGCACTATGTTGTATTCGCTATGAACCCTATGCTCGGTCATGTCACAAAATTAAACAGTAAAAGCAGGTCATATAAGGATTTTATTTAGAATAACTGACCAATATCACCTTATAAAAAAAAGGGATTTCTTCAAAATGACAATGATATCTCAGTCTGCTCTTTGCCTCGATATCTTTGTTGTTAATAAATACTTCTTACTTTAGTTTTACTTATCATGGGTTGATATCAATGTTCATGCAGCACAGAAAAAACTAAAATGTATTCAGAGGAATAGAAAAGCATAAGCTGGAAATAGAAACTGTACTAGACCTTCAAATCATGGGTCAATTGTAAATTTTCTTCTAGATCACCTTTTCTGCGAACCAACTCATTTGAAGCAGAAGTAATTGCTTCAGTTTGCTTCTCATCAATAGCCTATCATTCAAAAAGAGGTTGCTTCAGCAAATAGATCAGAGATTGAAAAACTGCTCTCACAATCCATCTTGGTACATATAGAAAATTACTGCATCAAAGGAAAAGGTGAGAACTGCTATTTTACAAGATGGACAGACCATTCTTAAGTATGAAAATTTCCTCTCCAAAATATATTTCTCATCAAGCAACTGAAGCTCCTGGCACCATATAAAACAAAGCAATTGCATATAAGTCAGAAATCTAATAACACATTAGCCATTATGATCATCTAGATGCAGACTAGCAAAGGCCTTCAGATAAATTTACCCTCAAACAGGCAGCAGCAATTTGTCCATGAAGAATCTGGATCTCCTCCTTTTGTGCTCTTAATCGTAAATGAAGCTCCTACTTGCAAATTCATAAAGTGTAAGCAAGCCACATCAAGCTTCACTGTAAGTAAAGAATCAAAATCTCTACATGGAAAACCCTGAAAAGCACCCGTACCATTGCCTCTCTGTCTTCAAAATAATTGAGATTTCCATTGGTTTTCGACTTCCTAGGAGCAAGATGTGCCTCAGCATCATGCCTACAGATAAACAGAATACTTGAAATAACATGCTGCACAACTCTTGGATTTTAGCCAATCATCCATATTTAGGATACAGGAAGTTAAATTGATTTGGCCCTCATGTAAGCATTTGAATAAAGTAACTCTTCCTGGGGTCATTGGTTTAGGCACTACCTGTTTATTGAATCAGAATTCTGAGGGCGAACACGTTCGTTGTTAAGCTCTTGCATGTGATTTTTACTTGAAGACACACATTGGCTGTTCTAGGTACTCTTCAAGACAACCACTGCTGAATGACTGTTTAATTTCTCCATGATTGCCAACAAAATCATGCATTTTACCTCATTTTATTCCTAGTTCTCCTTCGTCCAAAGGCACTGCAACTTTTAACAAGTCACAACTCCCAAATGCTGTAATAGGCACAACTACCAATTAATATATGTACAAACAAATAGGAGGAGAAAACGGTGGATATTGATTATCGTGTGAGGAAACCGAACCATGGAAAAAGCATTATAAACTAAACTACAATTGTATGAAAGAAAGAGCATGTCGAGGAATAATAAATTGCTAGTGTTACTTCCCCATTAGACAACCTGAACAAGTTCGTTAGCCATATATGAATTTCCTCAAGTATCGATCTTGCACATGAAGCACATGGATTGAAGAATGCTATTGGACTTTTTCAAGACCACAAGAAAATGCATGTTACATTTGGATATTAAAGTCAACAACTTGAAAAGTTCTAATAAACACATATCAATAGATTAGATGACAACAATCTCCCCTGGCTGCACCAAATAGAAAGAAGATCATTACATATATACACACATACTCTCTTCTCACTTAATTAGTCTTTTCCACCTATTAAAAAATAGGCAGTTTGATGAAAACAAAGATGCAACGGTACTCCTCCTATTTGAAGATGTAACTATATACTACCAGGGGTTGAATCATCATTAGGAAAATTTTCAAGACTGCAAAACCACACAAGATTGACCCAGATGAACAAAAAACAAAAAATAGGATATGTTCCTCAAATTGACAAGAGTAACATTTTCTCCGAATTTAATTAGCAAACAGTCGTAGTTGAACCCAAAAAAAATTCCAAGGTTGACATGAAAACCACCACATGTCCTCTAAAATCAACCGGATCATAAAAGCTACTACACCTGACAGCATAAAATTATACTTGTGTGATCAACTGTAACATACTGATGCCTTCCTTCCACTATTATCACTTATAAATAAGTTCTCTAACGAAACCATAAAATAGTTAGAATTTCTTTACAATTGGTGAGTAGTAATTTAATGAAATTCAGAAGAAAAAAATTATAGTTTTGCGTCCTAAAAATGGAAAAGAATCCATAAAAAAAGTACCTGTTGTGTCGGAGCCGAAAGAGAGATCTGTTTCTGTGTTTTGTGAAGGAGCTGAAGGACGAAGAGGAAGATCTTAATTAATGGAAGAGAATGAGAGAGCGAGGAATGCGGAGGATAGGAGTTTGTTCATTAAAGTCAAGTGTGGGTCGCGACCTATCCTTGTTTTCCTTTCGATCTAATCTTCGTTTCGCACTAGTTTACCAGGGGACTTTTCCATCGCGAAGACCGTTTGGAATTGCGAAACACCACTGCTGTTTCTTAAAATATATTTTATATTAAAATAATATTTTTTTATTTTTTAAATTTTATTTTTAAAACCAATATATTAAAATAATTTAAAAATATAAAAAATATAAATAAATAATTAAAAAAAACACAATCACCCTCGTTATCAAACAAACTCTTAACTAATTTATAACTTTCACGAGATGACTTGCCCGCACGCTGCCGCGAGCTTATAAAACACTTGATAGTGTTATAATTATGAATCAGTGCTAGATAAGTAATAGAAATTAAAGGTATGATAGAGCAAATATTTCATGAAGGAAAAAAAAGTTGTGTTGGTGATCAAAAACTTAGAGACTGAATAAAATAATTTGTAGCAATCTATAGTGTTTTATGAGGTAAGATATAGTGCTTTCGCCACATGATTTAGCTTTTCAGTAAATAAAAAGCAAAAAAAAAAACAAAGTTAAATTCTCTACCAACTTAATATTAAAAAAAATCAACAAAGATAATTTTAGAAAGAAAAAACCCATGAGAAAAAAATATTACAGCAATTGACAATATTTTGTGAGGAAAACTATAGCGTTTTTCCCAATAAAATAAACTAAAAAACTATTTAGAGAAATATTGTAGCAATCCACAGTGTTTTGTGAGAAAAACTACAACGCTTTCCTCATATGATTTAGCTTTATTGTAATTATAATTCTTAACCAACTCAATATTAAAAAAAAATCGACAAAGATAATTTTGGAAAAAATCATAAAAAAATCACATGGGAAAACACTACAACAATTCACAGTGTTTTAAA
>Ga0325411_1003804_pt1 | contig 16981 bp, 10 predicted proteins | sample PopdelMetagenome_13_FD_206181 | JGI IMG/M metagenome (GOLD analysis project Ga0325411, IMG submission 206181) | Populus deltoides microbial communities from Bellville, Georgia, United States - Xylem-PdIQD-R4 | ecosystem: Host-associated > Plants > Phyllosphere > Stem > Wood/Secondary xylem...
TCATGATATTGCTGTCCCAATTTTCTCATATTAAAACTAATCCTCATTATTCGAATCTAAACTTCCATCTAGCTATCTGTACACAAGATAAGCAAAAAAGCGTACAGATCTAAACAAACTCTACCCAACCCTGGCTTAACGTGAGGAGGGTGAGGTGTTCCTGTCTGTCTGAGACTCTTAACAATGGTGAGGAGGGTGAGGTGTTCCTGGCAGTTGCCTACAATATTGTTATAAGCTTGTGACTGCATGCATTTTCAACAAACCCATATATTTTACCAGTTTATCTTGCCTGCAATGGAGTGAATTCTGGGGAAAAAAAAAGAGTTAAACGAATTCAAAACATGACAAAAATTTATGAACTTCCATAGTTTGACACGCTCAATTATTGTACATGGTATTGTTACTAGTTCTGGTTTCAATTTTGAATGACCAATGAGAATGATCTTGAGGAACGTCCACTAAATTTCTTCAGTGTATGAACATATCCAATTTGGTTTTTTCTTTAGCTCGCAAATAGTTTCGTTCTTGTGTATGATCATGTACGAACCCTTTTTGAGCCAGAGGTGTTTGAATTCTAGATGAGATAGTAAAAAAAAATAAAGAAAATTTCCATTGTATCAAATAATTGCTATAGATCCATTGAAACACTGGGTTACAATTGTTCGATAGCTACACAATAGAAAAAAAATGGCATTACATGCCAAGTTTTATTATTCAGGTGAGGCAAAAAAAGAAATATAATGATGAAGATTTAATCAATCAATTTTACGCCTCAACAGGAAGGAAACCCATTTCTTCGAGTACTTTTGCACATTCTGGTTGAGCCGCCTTCTTCATGTACCCAAGAGCATTGGCATATCGGATATTATCTACCACTCCAACGTTCTTGGTGAGGAGGATCCTAGCAGAATCAACGCTCTTGAATGGTTCATTGCAATCGGCTCTGGGGCTCTCCACCAACCTAACCTCACAGATATCTTCCTCGTGATCTCCCACCACAGGTAGGCGGTATGTGCCACTGCTGTCAGTTGTGCCCTCCACGGTATATGTCAATGTGCCATTCTCACGGTTGTTGCATACCAGTTTCACCTTGGCACCTGCACCATGCGCGCGCACACACATAAATATATAAGAAGAAGAGCTAAAATTTTGAATCAGAATTTAAGAACGAAATTGCACATTACTTGTTAGTGCTTGTTAACAAGACCAATATATATGTATACTGATGGCCTTCTTGATATAGTAACATTGGTGCATAAAAGCTGAGCATTCGATGCTATAATATACGATAATCAAACTATTAACCACATCGTTTACCTGGAATGGCGTCGCTGATCTTGGTCTGAAACTCAACCCGGCAAGTGTCACAGTAAACCTTGCCTTCGACATCTAAGTAATCTGCAGCATAGGCAGAGATGAGAACGGAGGAGAAGCAGAGAGCTGTAGCAACGAAGGCAGCAACGGTGAAACACTTTGCCATTTTGTTCTATGATTACTCTTCGGGTTTCGATGAATTATGCATGGATTAACATTCCTTTTATAGGGAAAAAGAGAGGCGAAGCTACTTGTTTTTGTGTGGTTGTTATTCAGGTTTGACTATTCCAAGGTTTACAACGGAAAATAGATCCGCACTATACGGTTTTTTCACAAAATTTTTCAAGTTTTGCCTGTTTTTTTTCCACTAGAATAGGTAAAAGGGTTGTTAATTTTTTTTTTAATTTATGCATTGACAGGAGAATTTCCATCTCTATCCCGTAATTAGTTAGAAATTAATTTTATTTGTATTGTGGTATGTGAATACAGAAGGAACTATTATTTCCTTTCAGAAATCTCATATAGTTGTCCAATTTGCCAAGATTACATTGTGGCATTCTTCCCTAACTCCTAGAAACAAATTCGAACCATCCCATCAACTGAACAAACTCATGAGCATGTCTGTGCTTTGTAATCCACTTCATTCATGTTCTTAACCTTGAGAAGTCTCCACCTTCTATCGTCCTTTCCAATCTGCTAGCCGATGACATTTTCCTCTCCTTTTTCTGTTCTATAGATTCAGTTTTCATGCTGGTTTCAGGTTTTTCAAGATTAAATTTCTTGTCATGAAGGAATTTAACAAGGCCTTGGAAAGAAGCTTCTATGTCACTACTCTTCATTAATTGTCGTAAGACTTCTTCAGGGGCGACTTCAACATCCTCTATGAGTCCTTCAATTTCTTCAAAGAATTTGTGATGTTGAACTGCAAGATACTGGAAGGCTAATTGCTTGAATGTAGAGATGGTACAATATGACATGTTAATGTGCATGTCCGTGCGACCAAGTAAAGCTGGATCAAGCATTGCTTTGTTATTGGCCATATAAACGAGAATAAGTTCGTTGCTGCAAGATAACCATAGTCCATCAGTGGCTTCGAGGAACAGAGACATCATCCTCTGCAGAAATCATAAGAGCACAAAAAATCCATTATATCAATTTTAGAACTATAAAAAGAAGTGATAATACATGTTACATAGATTGAAGTCAGCAGGCCTCACAAAAGTTTCTACATCAAGCCCAAGGAAAGCATGCAATGCGAGGTTATGATTCTTTAGATTTCATAGTGGGGTTCGTCAATCATCCACTGAACTAGCTATCAAATTTCACTGTCTTAAGTGCATTATGTTTACTTGTGCATATCAGTCAAGTTCTAAATGAACACTTTTCTGGTAGAAGTTCTAACCTTATGTTCATCATAATTCTCTGGTCCGTTCTCATATTCTTGATCTTGTAGCTCGACATCGCAATCAATATCCTTGAACACCAAAATTGATTTACTGGGGACTTCGTGATGCATGATGTAGTGAATATTAAAATCTGTTCGATCCAGCTTGTAGATGTCATAATTTAAGTGATTAGCCATGGCTGCAATCAAGTCTGACTTGCCTGTGCCAGGAGGGCCACATAACAAGTACCGACGATTCCAAGCTTTCCCAATTCTTCTGTACTTTTCCTGAGCACTCATGAAGGTGTTCAAATCATCCAATAGTATTTTCTTCAGCTGTGGTTCCATTACAAGGGTCTTGAAGTTTGTTGTGTGCTCAAATGTGTCGTCCAATTCCCACCGTCTGTTGCCGAACTTTTGAAACCGTTGAACCCTTCTTTCTTCTTTAATGGCCTTTTCTTGCTCCAAAACGTATGCCAAGTACAGATTCAGCACAGTATCTTTGTGTTCCTTGTGGAAAGTTAGCTCATAGGCTCTTCTACCTGATTGCATGGTTGTGTTTATTTTCTCAATATCAAACTGCTCAACCTCTGTGAAAACCAATTTCCACCTTATTTTCACATTTCGAAAAACATCAAGAATCTCAAGATCTTTGTCGACGGCAGTTTCTTCCTCAGCCTCTCTACCCCTAATTATTGATGAGGTAACCAGAGTGCCCCAGTAGAAATCAGCTGCCTGAAACAATTGGTTAAACTCTGGCCTTTGATCTTTTTCTACAACAACAGTGAGTAGTTGAGTGGAGAAATGGGAAGAGAAGCTATGGAGGTTGGAGAAGTATCTTTGGACACCAAAAGGGACGAAGGCACTGGCAATTCTACGAACAAGCATTATGGAAGCAGCAAGAGTGGCAAATGCAATGATAGTTTGCCTGTTTTGAAGGGACACCATTTTCAAGGTTGTCAGCTATCAAATTATCAAATCTCAAGGCATGTGCTTATATCGGCCTCAAAAGAAAGGGTGCTTATTTAGCAAAGTCGCTTTTGCTCCTCAATCAATTCCATCAGAGATTTTTACAATTCTAGGCAAAGAAAATTATATTTCCAAGACTTTTCCATTGAGATTGGTCTTTCATTGCAATGGATGTTTCTATAGGTTTTGAAATTTCCTAGTCTTCATTTCAGGGCTATTCTATTCATGAGTAGAGACGACTTTTCTAGCTTTAATTTTGGAAGTCAACATGCTTTTTAACCAGGTGGTTCTTTGGCGCTTTCAGAGAAAGATATTCTAATCTATTCAGCTAGTCAAGGCTGCATAACAACGCCATTGAAGAGTAAACCAGCATAGTTTAGTTGAAATCTGGAAGAGTTTAAAAAATTTTCTTTCTTTTTTTGGCAAAGAAGAGTTCAAATTTCAAGGGTCCAAGTTTATGAGTTCATTTGGCCGCAAATCAAAGGAAATCTGGGGGAGAGAGGTATATGGTAGAAAGTCCCTAAACCATGACACATGACAGGATATCGTCTGAAATCCGGTCTAGTGTGCCTCCATATTGGTGTTTTGTCACCGGATATTGGGAAGATAAAAAATGCAGTGCTTGTGTTTCTGCCTAAATATTTGAAAATGTTATCTTGGCACTCTATGTTGCGAAACCATGGAGAGACAGCTTTACTGTTTTGGTGATTCAAATCACTTAATTAGCTTGAACTGGATGCAAGATAAAAACGTAAATTGAATGTCAGAGAGAAAATCAAACAGATATCAAGGCACATCAAAGAAAGGAAAAAAAAGAAGAAGATCCATTACCCTTTGGATTCTGGGCTTAAGCATTAACCATGGATAATGAACCCGCCTTCAAAATTAGTGCTTAATAGACTCTCACTGGGTTGTTTATGGCCAACTATCCCAACTTGATGTCAACAGCTAGCATCTATATAGACTATCGAAGATACTCACGAATTGGATAATTAATGTAATCTAATATGGCACAAAAAGTTTAGGGAAGTTTTGAGTGATCTTCCAACCTAAAGGTTGATATAACATCATATGGTAGTTGATTACATGTATGAGAAGAGCAAGTTAATTAACAACAACTCCTCTACTTTTGTGCTTCAATGCCCATAACTGATTCTAAGCTTTGAACTTGTCATATTCAGCAATCTTGTTGTGAAGAAATTTGATTAGGCCTTGGAGGGAAACTTCAGCATCGCTACTCTTCAGAAGCTCTCCTGAAATTTCTGCAAGAGTAACTCCAACCTTCTTTATAAGACCTTCAATCTCCTCGAAGAGTATGTGATGGGAAATATTGAAATGGTTGAAAGCTATTTGGTTGAAAGCAGAAATGGTGCAATATGGCATGTGAATGTGCATGTTCATCAGATCAGGAGTCAACAATTCTGGGTCGAGCATGTCTATGTGATTGGTTGTGAAAACAACAATCTGTCCATCTCCAGCGCACAACCAAAGTTGTTTAAGTATATCCGAGACCTTTACCTGATGGTGTAATAATAAGATAAAGTGTACATCAGATTTTTATTGATCTAAAAGCTATTTTCAAACATGAATGTGCAGATTGGTTGTCGAAATCATCTGTGTTCAAATAGCTATGCATTGAAGTATATTGATTCTCACCTTTTTTTCACCTTGGTTTTGTGGCTTGATAGTGCAGTCTATATCCTCAACTACGACTACAGTTCGACTGGGCAGTCCAGGGATCAACCAGCGCTCCAAATAATCTGGATTGTTGTCGAATTCTGATACATCCAAGTCATAGATGTCATATTTTAAGTGATTAGCCATTGCTGCGGTCAAGCTTGACTTGCCGGTGCCAGGAGGACCGTATATCAAGTAACAACGTTTCCATTTTTTGCTAGAATTTCTGTAATATTCCTCTGCGTTCATGAAGGTGTTCAAATCATCCAATACTGCTTTCTTAAGCTCCGTATCAACTGCAAGGGTCTCAAAGTTAATTGGGTGATCAAAATTGAAGGTATATTCTGAGACTCCAGATGCAAAGTCCACTGGATATAGCTTGATTACCTTACTTTCTTCTCTAATAGCCTTGCCTCGCTCCATAATGTATGGCAAGTATGAATTCAACACCATCTGTTCATGTTTCTTGTTGAAAGTTAGCTCATAAGATTTGATATATTTTGCATGTCTACCTTGATCCGACATTTCATGTTTGAAAATCAATCTCCATCTTGCTTCCACATTCTTAAAAATATCAACTATCTCTTCGTTTATCTCCAAGTTGGTTACCAATCTCTTCATGTCCTCATCCTTTCTCACTTTTAGTCTGCTTACAGAGGAGCTGACTTCATTGACCAAATATGTATCAATAGCCTGAAATTCTTTGTTGAGCAAGTCGTCCTCTTTGTGTTCCTCTATAATGATGGTCTTTCGACTAGAGAAATAGGGAGAAGATTTGTATTTGGAGCCGAAGAAGTGTCTTCGGACCTCGTAAATGGTTCGGACAAGAATTGCAGAAGCGGCAATAGAGGCCAGCGTGGTGAAAACTTTCGATGTATCTTGGCTCTTTAGAGAGGATAACATTTTTGTAGGTTCTTGTGATGGTAGATGTGGTACTAATGTATTATGATGATGTAGTTCTTCAAGAAAGCTGTATATTGGGGTTAACAGAGGTTTGCTTTTGCTTCTCTTTTAACAAGTCTTCCTGCTAGCAAACAATGACTTCTATAAAGAGCCTCGTAACTGGAATTAAAAATTTGCCATGAGTACTTTTCCTCTTTGTATTAGGACTTTGCTAGTTCCTAAGACAAGAATCCAGAAATTGATAGGTCCCTTGGAGCTATCCTGGAAGGATGCGTGCCTTAATACCTTACTGCATGCGGCAATGCTCATAAACATGAAGTCAAGTTGACAGCATACCTCCTTGGTTTTCCCGACTTGTGAAACTTGACATATTCAAGGACGCTTTCTGGGACGATGACAATGGAAGAAATTGTGGAAATAAGGACACGGATTATAGGATCAATGGTTGAACAAATGTATTGCTGCATAAAAGTCCAAGCTTTGCTGGCTAAATACTCTTCAACTAGAATAGTCTTCGAAAGGCAGAGACTTGGAATTATCCTTTCAGAATTTCAGCGCATGTTCTTCTAGAAACATTTGTTGGACAAGCCATGACCAGTACAGAGGATTGGTAAATTAGTCTTATGGGGAATTTTCTTTCTTTTCTTAGCTTGGCTTTATAAAGCTCACTGAAGGATTCATGAAGTTTTAACTTCAGAATCTTGATCACATAACAAACCTTACATTAAGAAATTCCTGGGGGATGTTGTCTCTCCAAAACATTCCTAAGACAAAAACAGTTCTTTCTATGGTAGCAGCTTCAGCAGTGCTGATTCCAAGCATTGTCAATCTCTGCATTCTTTATCGTCGTTTTTCTTCTCAAGTCACTCTTGTCGTAGAAGGATATGAACAAGAGCAGTACAACGAAGAATTATTTGTGGCTGCTGAAACTTTTTTGGGCACTAAATTGGCATCATCCATTCGACGAATAAAGGCAAGCAAGAGAGAGAGAGAGAGAGAGAGATAGAAAACCAGAGATTGTCATTGACATAAATCAAAAAGTTGTTGATGCTTTTGAAAATATATAAGCTAGTGCCTGGTCGTATGGACATGCACATTGACATGCCATATAATACCTTCTCTACTTTCAAGCGATTAGCAGCCAGATATTTAGACATTTGTCACTCTCAGCTCTTCAAAGTGATTCCACAGAAAGTTGAAGCCAACCCTGCTAATGGAATCAAATTTAACTGCCCAAAAACTCTCCTCCAACAAATTAAAAAAAAAACTAAAAACACCTCAATAAAATCCAAAAACCTCTTTAATAGCTTAGGCGACAACACCTAGCCCAACTTCAACTAATATGATTAGGCTCGGGCATTATATCTTAAGCCCATGTTAAGCATACACCCGGGCTCAAGCATGAAAGCTCGAGCTCACTATCTGGAAGCACGCTCAGCATACTAGACATGTAAAACCTAGTTGGTGTTAAGCGTGCACCCCAACACCCTTGTGGGCTCAAGCTGCCATGTCTATGCCGACACTCATTTGAGAATTTTTTTTAGGGCCTCATACAGGTCTCTTAATATTTTATATTAATCTAACATGTATTATTTTAAATAGAATACAATTCAAAATATCACAAGGATAAAATTACACTTTAGCCATTCCTCTCCACAAAAGACATGGATTATAAATATATCATGAATCCTTCGAGCCAAAGGTTCACGATCTCTTTATTCTTAACACTTTCAACATTTATATTTTCAAAGTTTATCTCTTTAAAAAATCATTGCATTTTTCTCTATATAAAATTATTAACTTAAGTATCGAAAAGTCCTACATCCATCAAAAGAGATATTTTGCAAGTATCAGCTACCAATCACCTTAGCTCACCAGGCACCATCTTCTACTAGCTACCAATCACATGGGCTTTCCATATCAAGTCATCATACACCTTGGCTAGGGAGAATTGATCAGATTACTTGAACTAGGAGATCAATTGATTATCCAACACATTAGCCTTATTCCTAAGCATCTTGGATTTTAGGACTAATTAATTGACGCCACTATGGAACTGATAAAAAAGGCATCAATTTCTATAATTTATTTTTGACATTTCCAGGTCATTCCATGGCACACAACCAAGACATATATGGGTCAAGAAGTAAAACAAATCCACTTGTTACCAGAACACTTGTACCCAGCCAAACCTTCAATAACTCATCAATCAAGTGAAACTCCTTATTTAGATCGTGTTGGCAACCCAAGGACAAAATCAAACCTTATCACCTCAACAAGTCTTGACACCCTTAGCAACACATAACGCCCCAGCACCACAGCCACCAACCGTACCAAGCGCTCGTAAACGATTACACTACCCAGAAGAGACTAAACAAAATGACATTCTTAAGAATCCCTCAAGAGGTCACTCGTGCTATTGTGATACTCATGTACAAAGCCAATACTTCGAACATACTTCCTTTAGGTATCATGAGATGGACACCAGTTACCATAATTGTCGTTCCATGCCAAACTCTTTAGGCTCCCAAGAGCCTAACAAATACAGAATTAAGAAACAGTTTGTACATGAGCATACCTAAAAGAATAGCTATAACCCCTATCAGTGGAGGGGTTCTTTCTTGTCCAAACGAGTATTGAACATTTGACTCCCAGTGGACTATACTTTTATAATAATGAGTCTGGACAATTATGATGGTCTGGCTGACCCGAGGGAGCATGTACATAATGTGCATGGTAGTTTAAAGTTGGTCATCCAATACAATGACTAAATGTGCAACATCCTCCTCACAACCTCCTAGGGTCTGCGTGTGTTTGGTACAATAATTTGGAGCTAAACTCCATCGAAGGGTTCAATGACTCTGCACCAAGCTAATGGCATGCTTCAACACTAGCATACCCATCAAGAAAAGCTTTATGATGCTATTTGGTGTTACCTAACAAGAGGGCGAGTCTACACAAGCATATCTGAAGAGGTTCAATGAAAAGATGCTCAAGGTGGAAGAATTGCCTGAGTCAGTAGCCTTAGAGACTTTAATAAGAGCGGTAAGGGAACATACCCTTTAGAGAAAACTTTATGCTTTCCCAGATAGAAACTCGCTCAAGGTGAAGCAAGTCATAAAAAATAACATACATGTGGAAGAGGCTGATTTGCTATGATATGGGTCTCCTTGTTTTTACAAGGAAAACTAACATGAGAGACCTTTCAAGCAAAATCATTCTCCTAATATAAATAAAAGCTTAAAGAAGAACCATGAGGGATCCATCCATGGGCATTTGGTGTATCCGAATGATTTATAACTCTCTTGAATCAAAATAGAATCACTCATTCAAAGTTATCAAGGTAGTCAAACTAAACATCTTAGTGCCACCTCCAAGACATGTTCCTCTTAAAAAACCTACATACATATCACTTAGATCACCTCAGGATATATAACAGAAATGTATGTTTATTTTTTAAATAAAAATAATGTATCTCTGACATACATCTTCTAACTACAAACCTCTAGTGGGGTTTTCAAACACTTTTCAAGGAATGGATTGACTTTGTCTCCTTAGTCCAATATCATCACTCTCTTTGAAGGGGATTGACTTAGTTTTTCTAGGGTAATAGCCCTACAATCTTCAAGGGGTTGGTATGAGATCTCTCTATTGCAATAACATCATTTTTCAAGTGATGCCAAAGGCAATCCACTAATTCGTTAAGGGTTGAACTTAGATCCTCTATTCTCTAATGTAGTCTCGGACTGGTACATTCTCTAAGTGATGCCAAAGAACCTCTTATAAAATATTTAGGGGTTGATTTTAGATGCTATATTCTCCAGTGTTGTCTCAGACTAGCACATTCTTCAAGTGATGCCTAAAGGTCTCCCACCAATTCACCAAGAGTTGATCTCGGATCCCCCATTCTCTAATGCAGTCTTAGACTGGCACTTTCTCCAAGTAATGCCAAAAGGCTTTTCACTAATTCGCCAGGAATTGATCTTAGATCTCCCACCTCTCCAATGCAATCTCGAATTGGCACTACTCTCTAGTGAAAAACTCTCATGTCTAATGTCATCCTAATGAGGTTACATACCTCTCACACATCATTGATCACTCTTTAGTTAGGGGCTTGCAAGCCCCCACACCATCACCAAAGAGGCTACAGACCTCCCACTCTTTGGTGAGACTTTTCTTGAATTGACGGTTTTCATATCTAATACCATCATAGAAAGGTCACATATCTTCCATAATCTAGTATGACCACTCTTCAAAAGATGGACTTGGTTTCTCTGGTGCAATAGAACCACCTTCCATGGATTCATCCCCTCCGCACCTTAGAAATTCTTCTGAGTATGGGCATTGACATAGGCTCGCTCCTCTCTACCCTTTAGAAATTTTTTTAAATATGAGCATTGACATGGGTCACCCTTCTCGGGTTCCCCTTGGTCTTTTAAAATATTTTCTAAGTATAGACTCACTCTCCATGAATTTTCACCAGCCACTTAGATATTTTTCTAAGTATGAGTTTCTTCTTTATAAGTTTCCCCTAACCTCTTATAAAAACTTTCTAAGTATGAAGTCCTTTATATATCACCTCACTCTTCTAGGAACATTTCTAAGTATGGGTTCCTTCATGGTTCCCTTTTATATACTTTGAAATTTCTTATAACATGATGCACGCCTCTACACACGGGCTCTCTGGTTTATTACTCTAGGTTTCCACCCCTCTTCTCATATGAAGAAATTACGATGAACTCGTCATGGTAACTAGGTGTTTTATAAGTCTTTGCAGAGTAATACCACAAAGACTTGGAGGGCTATTGATGGATCTAAATTTAATGGGCCTAAATAATCCCTCTAAAAGCCCATAAGAACCTCAAAAAGGTCCAGAAACATTCTCATGAGTTCAAGGTACCTCGCCTGAGCCTAACTTCTACCAAGGTGTATGTGCTCGGGCTACCATGTTAGGCATAAGCTCGAGCTCAAGCATGGAAGCCCGAGCCCACTATCAGGGCACATGCCTACCACTGAGAATACACCCAGCATGTTAGGCATATGAATCCAAATTTAATAGGATAAAAAAAAACCTTAAAATATTCTAAAAACATCATCTCATGGAATCGAGCTACCACACCCAAGCCCAACTTTTACCAATGAGCATAGGCATAGACATGAAAGCCCAATCCCACCATTTAGGTGCACACCCACTGTTGAGTGTACATCCAGCATGCTAGGCATGACACACCCAGCTAGTGATATGCATCCTACCTAACTAGTGATAAGAGTGACACGTCTGTCCTTATTGGGCATATTTCCCTGTTAGTGTTCGTCGTGCACCATAGCACCCTTGTGGACTCGAGTTACCACGTTCGAGCCTAACGTGTTTGAGTCCAAACAACGCATCTGAATCCATTTTTCACTTCTAATTGGCTCGAGCATCTTGCCTGAGCCCAACACTCCCTTTAGAATTTTTTCTAATACCCCACGCGGGTCCCTCAGTATTTATATATATTATTTTAAGTAGAATACAAGTCAAAATATCATAAGGGTGAAATTACACTCCAACCCTTCTTTTTCATAAAAGGACAAGACTCGTGGACTATAAATGCACTATAAATCCTCCAAGCCTAAGGTTCACGATCTCTTTATTTCTAACACTTTCAGTATACATATATTTAGAATCTATATCTCTAAAATATCATTGTACTCTCTCTATAAAATTATTAACTCAAGCATCGGAGAATCTCTACATGCATTAAAGAAAATTTTTTGCAGATACTAGCTACCAGTCACCTTGGTTTACTAAGCACTACCTGAACTTTTCATATCAAGCCATCAGACACCTTGATTAAGAAGAATAAATTAGATTGTTTGAAGGAAAAAATTAATCAATTATCTAATACAACAATCTTATTCCTAAATATCTTGAATTTTTAAGACTCATCACCTACAAATTTCGTCCGAGAGCTAACTCAAAGCACTAACTCCCTCCGAGACATCGCAAAATTCCTCCAGGGTAAGAAATCAGAGAAGGATGAGCACGAGAGAACCACATGAAAATTGAAGCTGGCTAGATGGATACCATCTAGAAGGCCGCGACCAAGAGAGGTTAATATAGCTAATAGATTTTATTTTTTGGATTGTGTATTAGGTAATGAAGAATCACGATCAAAATCAAGAGAACGCAAAATCCATTGCTGGATAATTTTGCTACCCATTTATATACCTTTTCTTTTCTTTTCTTTTCTTCGTCAGTATCGAATCGAAATTTAAATGAAAATCGTACATGTAGCAAGGACTTCCTGATTCATCCAAAAGACAAAGCAGCTCCAATGCAGCACCAGTAAAGCTGAAACACTTTCATCATCCACCAAGAAGCTTTCACTACACAGATGATATTATCTAGCAGAACTATCCATGGACACTTCAGAAAGTTACTCGGCGACTGGAACAATAAGCTGAGATAGACCTCACCGTCTCTGAAATGCATTGCAAGCATGAAAACTCTATTCAGTTTCGCACCTTCAGTTTTGTAAGAAAACTCTATTCACAAGTTTATTTCTAGAAATCCACCGAGATCTCCAACATGATATCCTGAAGAGATGGTAATCACTGAATAAAAGATGAATTCTTTACCCAAAATAACCAATTGAAATATAATTGGCCTGCAAGGAAATATGAAAAACCAGCAATAATCGTAGGCATCCATATTACAACCCAACAAATATTCCTGCTAATACATAGTTGACGGACAAAGAGACTAACACCAAGTGACAATAGTAAGGTACAACAAATGAGAAAATCTCAAAATCCTCTCTTTAAGTATAGCAATGACACAACAATGTGGGGAAATCATCCTACTCCCATTCACTCATCAGAGTTCCAGTCGCATCATCACTGCACAACAAAATAATTCAATGAATGTTCATAGATCTGCAAATCCAACTAAATGGTTCAGAGAATAGACAATTCACAATAGCTAAATGGCCAACCTCAGCATCTTCACCCCCACCAGCTCTTGCAGAGGTTTCCATCTTCTGGTCTTCTGTCAAAATAAGAATTCAGCTAAGTCAACTGTCCACTAAAAACCTACAGTATACAAACATCTGTAATCATGTGCACAACGGACAACTCATGCTTGCAAAAGGTTCAGGTTAAAGAAGATGTCTACTAAAAACCACTGTGATTTCTTACAGAGAATCTGAAGTATTTTGTACCTGTGAACTCAAACAATCAATGCATATAGATTTTAATTGGTCCATGGGCCATCACTTTTCAATTTTGCTCTGCTCATTTGATTTAGTAAGATACTACTAATCCCAAATGCTCCAAGTAAAAACAAGAAATCATGAATAGTCCTTGCAATGAATGCAGCATCTAAAGAATTCACAAACCTCATAACAAGACAATGTCAAGTATATCAATTTTTCCATTTATTTGTTTATTGTTATGGAGAAAGAGTCTAGCGAAAATGGGATTTCAATACATTTTAGACTGAGTCCAGTATTATACTTAATGGGGAGAACAGATCAACATTATTCTTCATAAAATAAAATGAAAATTTAACCCTTTCAAACTTTCATGCATTGAATCGACAGATACCTCCATCCTCAGGAATATCAGAAGTCCACAGAGTGAGGTTGTCCCTCAACAGTTGCATAATCAAAGTGCTATCCTTGTAAGACTCTTCACTCAGGGTATCCAGCTCTGAAATAGCTTCATCAAATGATTGCTTCGCAAGATGGCAGGCCCTAAGAGACCCCAAAAATGCAATAAGAATTTATATGTATAAGCCTTTCCAATACACAAATAAAATTATGGTCTAGAGCATTTCCCACATATAAGCAATCACATTCTGCATACCGTTCTGGTGAGTTCATAATCTCATAGTAGAACACAGAGAAATTAAGAGCCAAACCCAGTCGAATGGGATGGGTGGGAGATAGATCTCTTGCTGCAGTTGATGTAGCAGTCTGCAAAAACCAACAAACATGCAGAACTAAAGATATAGTAAACCTTATGTAGATGAATAAACTGATAAGGAAGAGGGGAGATTAAAGGAAAACAAGGGTAAAGGTGGCAGATTTAATGAAAAAGAAGCACCATAGAAAATTGGCAGAAAATCAAATGGCCATAACTAAAGAATGCTCCCATGGGAAAAACACATGGAGAATATCTGTACAGGTAAAGAGCCTTAGTAGATATCAAACAGGGCTCTGCCAATTTAAAAACATCAAAACACAGCTGTACAACGTTTTATGCAAGTGAAAGCAATCCCTGATCAATTTAACAGTAAACAAAGACGTTACAGCAACCTAAATGCAAGTTTCAATACCATTCTCCTTCTAAGAAATAACTAAAGAGACACGAGAAAATATATGTCAAAGAAAGGATGTAAAGCCTGGGGTTTTCAAAAATAGGTTGCACATGAAGAAAATTCACGTTTCAAGATAATCCAAACAGCAACAGTGCAAATGTCTGGGAGAGAAAAGAACCATCTGTGACTCAGTTTAGAGCAGATGAGTGCTTAAAATCAAGTCAAAGCTCTCAAACCCTAGAATTTAATCATGGCATCATAGGAAAACAGAAAAAAAAAAAAAATAGGCATGCATACCTCATATGCCTTAAGTGACTGATCAGCTGCCTCTTTCCTCTCATTACCACTCTTGAACTCTGCTAGATACCGGTAATAATCACCTTTCCTGCACCAAACCCAAATACCTTCATAAATTTCACATGACAATTTAAACCACATCATCTACATAAACAAATTAATAAAATCACAAACAAATCCACCCTTACATCTTATGGTAGAACACAGAGGATTCCCCAGGTATAGATGATGGAATGAGATGCTCATCAATCACAGTCATGATATCATTGCAAACGCCAGTTAACTCTGCCTCCACCTTCTTCCTATACTCTTTGATCCTCTTCACATTTGTTTCATTCCCTTTTGACTCCTCCTTCTGCTCAATTGATGACAAGATTCTCCATGATGCCCTCCTCGCACCAATCACATTCTTGTATCCCACAGAGAGTAAGTTTCTCTCCTCCACTGTTAATTCAACATCAAGTTTCGCCACTTTCTTCATGGCATCCACCATTTCTACATGCCATCACACAATAAACTATCAGTTTTCTAACAACTTTCAACAAAGGTATCAACATCATAGATTTGTTTCTTTTATTTTTTGAATTTCCACTAGAAATTAATTTCGTTGAACAGAAATAATTCCGTTTTTATTTTACTTTTCACCTATGTAATCACAAATAAAAAAATTAATTAGTTGATAATTAATGAATCAGCAATTACTAAATTTCCTCTATTGTTAATTTTTTTTTTTGAAAGATCCTAAATTTAAGCACAAAAACCTACATTAAAAGACATAATAATAGTGAAATTAAGAAGAAAAAAAAATCACCATCAAAGTAGCTGCAAATGAAAGAAGAAATCAATCAAAATAATTAAAATCCGTAACCTTAATTAAACGTGATTAACTTATAATCTCCCAAAAAAGAAGACAAATATATTTCAATAATTTTTTTAAATCAAAAGTAATAAGTATTGAAATGTAAGTTAAACCTGTTAATCAATCCATAAATCTACGATCGGTCATACGATTGAGTTCTATAATGAGCAAAAACATAACGTGAAAGCACAGATCTAGAGAGAGAGAGAGAGAACAAACACGCATATAAATATATCTAGAGGGAGAGACTGACCGTCGTAGCGTTCAGCTTGCTCGGCGAGCTTAGCGACGTAGACGAAGTTCTCACGATCTTTTGATGAATCCATGGCTATCTCTAGAAAATCACACACAAACAAACACAGTCCGTTCCTCTCTTTCTCTCTCTAGAAAAAGCAGCTAGCTATCAAAACGAGCCGGACGGAGAGAAAGAAAAAGGAGAGCCTGCTTTGTATTTCTTTCCTTGGTGTTTTTTTTTTTTTTTCCATTTGTGAGGAAAAGGTGTATACAGCCCCCTGAATGTTATATACACTTTCATTTAGGCACTCTATTTATTTATAATTTCAATTGGTGCCCTATTAGCTTTTTTATCATTCTAGAGGTCCTTCTTATTGCCATACTCATAGTGTAAGTGCACCGTCTTGTGTTTTACATAATTTATAAAAAAATATTAATAAACCTGATTTTTATGCTAATATCATAATTAAATAAATAAATATTTGGATAATTTCTTAAGAAAAAAAAATATTAATATCATAAGCCTTCCATGAGGCAAACATTGCAATGATTAATTAGAAGAGGACCTAATTGAGTTGCACTAACTGCAATATAGTAATTAGAAGAGACCTAAGTGAGCATCTTTCGTTGATTTTATAGGTGACGTGGATTTTCCTGTGCCGGTGAGGACATGCAAGCTCGGAGTCAGCTTGTGGGGTCGGATATGATGGTTGAGTAGAAAGGGATGCGTGAGTGCCACGTCGGCATCTAAGCATTTGTGAAGCTCACAGTATACATCGACGAGATCACAACACACTCCCGCGAAGACAAAATTTGATTTTAGGAAAAAAATGCAACCCTTTCTTCATCTTTCAAGGAAAGAAGACGAGAAATAAGGCGTGCAAACCCAGAGAAAGAGAGAGAAGAAACAAAGAATGGATCAATGGGATTAAGATACCGACACGTGCCACCCTAAAGTAAACGTCAATTGAGATGATTTTACCGATACCAGGAAAGGTCGCCATTAGAGCTACGAGGAAGTCATACACGCCTCTTTGAATGT
>Ga0325411_1003807_pt1 | contig 16977 bp, 14 predicted proteins | sample PopdelMetagenome_13_FD_206181 | JGI IMG/M metagenome (GOLD analysis project Ga0325411, IMG submission 206181) | Populus deltoides microbial communities from Bellville, Georgia, United States - Xylem-PdIQD-R4 | ecosystem: Host-associated > Plants > Phyllosphere > Stem > Wood/Secondary xylem...
AAAAAAAATGCTGTAGAAGTATTTATTTTATTTTAATTTAATTTAAAATCAGGAATGAATTAGGATAAATAATAAAACATTGCGCAAAATTTTAAAGAAAATCCAAAAAAAGTTGACTCAACTCCCCGAATCTTAAAGAATGTTTGGAAATATGGTTTGAATCAAATTTAATTGAATTATTCATGTTTTTAAAAACCAATTGAGTTGGTAAGCAATAGGCTAAATTAAGTTCTAGTCTTGGATTTTTTTAAATCCACAACTATATTTTTAACTTTGTCTACTTATTTTACTAGATTGCATGGATTCCATATGTAATGATATAATTGGATGAAGGATCTCAGATTGATTTAACTTAATTAAATACGTAAAATAGAAGGCCCACACATGACTTTTATTCTTCCTATTTCTTCCATTGAAAAAAAAAAAAATACTGGACAAGGACCTAACTGGAAACCTCCAAGAAGGCAAAAACAACGAACAGCCTAAAATTCCTAGATTTCTACAAATCGACGACTTGTCTAAATATCTTCGTTTCTCCTTTCTCAAGCCCCCAAAGTAAACAATCAAATTTCTGTTTCAAAGATTTCTTTGCTCTTGCGCAAATAAAAAAAGAACATGAGCATAATCAACTATCTTATCCCAAAATCCAAGACATCGAAGTCCTTAAAACCGTCACCGTCACCACCACCACCACCAACAGCAACATCATCATCATCACCTGCTTCCTCTTTGATCAACCCATCATCTAACAACTACCCATCAACAAATGACTCTCCAACCTGTTCAGAAGCATCAAAGTCCCTGTCTTTCTCAAGCAAAACATCTCTTTCCAGCCTCAAAGACTCATTACCAGAAAACCCTCACATTTATGACTTCTCTGAAATCTGTAAAACTACCAGCAACTTTTTAAAGAAACCCTTTTCTTCTTCCTCTTCATCAACCTCTTGGAGATGCTCAATTCGTGGAAAAGAAGTGATTATTTTTCAACGCAAGTTTCGCCATCAGATTGGATTACCTGAGCTTCAAAAGAAGTTACTGACCATTTGCAGGAGTCATCACAGTAGCGTGATCAAGCTTCTTGGTGTTTCCTCTCCAGGGAACTCTATCTATCTTGTTTATGAGTATGTTCATGGTGCCAATTTAGCTACTTGTCTTAGGAATCCACAGAACCCCAGTTACACAGTTTTATCATCGTGGTTATCTCGTATGCAGATTGCTACTGATATAGCTAATGGTCTTGATTATATTCACCACTGTTCAGGTTTGAATTCAGAATTTGTGCATGGTCGTATAAAAAGTTCAAGCATTTTAGTTACTGAAGATTGTTTGAATGCCAAGATTTGTCATTTTGGGACTGCTGAATTGTGTGGAGAGATGGTGGGGAATGAAAGTTCTTTGTCGAAAAATTTTGGTAGGTCAGATAGTAGGGAAATGAAATTTGAAGGAACGACAGGATATATGGCGCCGGAGTTTCAGGCAAGTGGATTTGTGACTCAGAAATGTGATGTGTATGCATTCGGGGTGGTGATTTTGGAGTTGGTGTCTGGGGAGGAGGCGTTGCGATATGTGTTTGATAAGGGGGGTGGAGTTTATGAGAGAATTAGTGTGATTGAGATGGCAAGGGAGGTGGTGGCTGCTGGTGAGGGTGAGTTAAGGAAGTGGGTTGACAAGAGGTTGAAGGATTCGTATCCGGTTGAAGTAGCAGAGAAGATGGTGCTGTTGGGATTGGAGTGTGTGGATGATGATCCTGAGAAGCGGCCCCATACGGGGCTAATTGATGTTAGAGTCTCTAAATTGTACTTGAAGTCAAAGAAATGGGCTGAAAAGTTTGGTTTGCCCACTGATTTCTCGGTCTCTTTGGCGCCACGATGACAACAATTAATAAGAAATGATGGATCGATTGGTTTTTTCTAGTTCTGTTGATGATAACTTGTGCAAATAGGATTTGAGAAATCAGATTGATAGCGGATCAATTGATGATTTTTGTAATCATGCAGATGATATAACAAGTGACATTTCTGCGTTGATATGCTTGTTAGTTTTTTTCTGTCATTTCATTATCTGCAGTAAATGGTTCCTTAATTGAGGGTAGCAGGTTAATACTGCCATCACGAGTGCAACGATCATTCTTGTTTGTTGCTGTCAATAAATATTCTTGCATCCAGCTTCAATGCTATTGGAAAAATCAACTTTGTTTTCAGCTTGAGCTTTAGAACATGTTTGTTGCACCACTGGATTCTGGTAAATATAAGTACAATGATTGCATTGGATCGAGAGGTAGGTAACATTTGCCTATTTTCCATAACCTTGTTGCAGTAGAAAAGATCAAAGCAGCAACGATAAGGAGGTACATAGAGGATCAGTGTGGGCTGAACCTTTCTTGGTTGCACAGGGAGGCTATGATTCCAGTTTCATGCGGTTACTGTTCATTTGAGCTGAACTGAGCAGAGCAGCATCGTGATATTCATGTAGAGAACAACTAAATGCTCAGCCTTCACAAGGAGTTTTGTTTCATTTTGAGTAGATGGCAGCCAGAAATATTATTTGATACATTCGCATTGCTATCATCTAAAAATTAATAAACCCCATCTATTCCCACCATTGAACCTGGTGTATATAACAATATAACCTTTGCATCAGTGACCACTTCAGAAAAGAGAAAAAACATCTTGACCACTGTTTATTTATGGAAATCATCGAAAAAGATTGATTATGGCTGCATTCTGAGTGTTCTACGCAGCAAGAATACGAGAAAATATTTCACTTGTGTTTTGTAAATTCCTTGCATAAATTACGTACTACCAACAATAATGATCTTGCTGAATTGTTTTTTCGGAACTGTTTTAATAAATTGAAGTTAAAAGCAAGAGGTTTTCTCGCACTTGAACATTTCTATAAAAAAAATAAAAATATTATATTAGGTTGAAATCTCAATCCCGAAATGATAATGTGGAATTCTGATGAGATTTATGGACAAACGTTATACAAATAATATAAATTATCTTCGAACTTACGGGTCGGGTTTATAAAATCATCTTTTCTTTGTATTTATAAAACACACCCCAAAACCTGTGGGCCAAGTCCAAAAAACACACTCTTCTATTTTCAAAGACACACGTGTGCGCTCCCATTCTCCGACTTGTAATCCAAGAAGAAAAACAGAGCTGCGAGCTTGGACAACGTTCTTTCATGGCGGCAGCTAGAAACACGTTGCAGCTGAGGCGATTACTCTCTGCTCTTGCCCATAATAATCAACCCTTCACCTCTTCTCTTAATAAAGGTAACCTCTTTATCTCTCTCTGTCTCATTCACTTCGTGGGAAACCGTCTGTTTCTTTGAGTTTGTGTTCAGCTTGGAACTTAGGCCGTAAAACTTGGGGTTTCTTTGTTTTCATTTTCTTTTTTATTTTAAAACGAATTGGGAAAGTGGGTTTTTGCTGATTGAGTGTTTTGCTGAGTCTTTGAATTGTTAGGGACATGGTATTGGAAGATTAGTTCCTTGCTTCTATTGGCAGCTTATAATTAGAGCGTCTTGAATTATCCTCTTAGCAATTATTTTTTTAATATATGTAATCAATTTGGTAGTTTTCGGTTATTGTGTATCAATCTGAAAACTTTGAATTTCACGAGGGACATGAATGACAAGATATAGTTCACTTGTTATAAGTTTCCTGGAACACATTACCAGTTCGATCTATCCATAAGCTTGGGAATGGAGTGATTTCAGAAAGGAAATGATAATTCTTGATACCGATACCTTCCAATTGGTTCCAATCAGTGGATCAAAGTATAGCTTGCATGTTTTAAGAAAATCAAAAGCTATGGTCTTTATAAGAATATGTAAACGTGGCATGCCACAAAGCCGCCTCCTCTTTGAAGGATGAGGTTGGAAGCATTGTTTGTTATGGTTAGCTCAAGCTTTAAAGTAAGGCTTTTGCACTTCTTTTGATAGGTCACGTGTTTATAAGTTTTCTTATATTTGATTTTTCAAATGGTACTGTTGTAGATTCTAGGTTCACGTCTATTCAAATGTATTTCGGTTGTTGCTGATTTGGGTTTTATTTCAAAGTTTAAACTTGCTGTAATGGAAGATAAAGGAAATTAGTAGTTTGGTTTTTTTATTTTGCGGTTGCTGTTTACTTTCTAACCTCTTCTCTCATGAATGATCAGTTGTTCCTTTACTAGGAAACTACTGATCCTTGGAGTGCATTTTTAGGCAAACCAAGGGAAGATTTTCCCATGGTTTTGACTATACCCTGTTTTTCTTAAGTGGAAAACAGTTTCTGTTGAACAAGTAGAATAAAATGCTATGCTATGTTAGCATGTTATCATTTGGTGGTGCTACAAACGAGCCAATCAGCTGTGAGAAACTCAGCCTGACCTGGGCTGAATTTACTTTCAGTGTGTCTAAAAGTGTACCCGTGAAACAAAGATTAAACTTGTATTTTGAGCTTCAAACCACTCTTGATGCATTTATCATGTTGAGATGAATTTATTGGATCTTGACCCATGTCCACATTTTCATGCCACTAAAACCTCTGAATGCCTTAGAGAATCAACTGACATTTTACTCCCTATGGCTGTCCCGGCCATGGCTGGGGTGTGAATTTGTGACCGCACCTGCATGGGGAATTATTTAGCTGCTAATGTTTAAAGAATTCGGCTCCACTCTTTTACTGATTTCAATATACGCAATCACCCCCCTACCCCCTGCAATTTGCCCATCCGATTGTTCTTATTTGAAATACGAGAACTTTTACTTCAATTCTCAGATATTTCTTGTGATTTAATAAAATTCTTGTTCGCAGAACATAGCTGGAAGCTTCTTCCTTCTGCAAGTTCACTCTTCACCAGGAATGATTTTTATGGAAGAGGGCTGCAGACTCTAGCAAAACCAGCCAACCAAGCTAATGAGGAGTCGGAAAATCATGAAAATGGTTTGAAGCCCAATTGCAGCTCAGCCAATGCTCCCGCCCAAGCGAACAGTAATGAGGGTTCTGCTACAACTTATTCTGCTTTATCGAACTCGAAAACCTCTCCAAGGCATGATCTTGCCATGATATTTACTTGCAAGGTCTGCGAGACAAGATCTGTCAAGACAGTTTGTCGTGAATCATATGAAAAAGGTGTGGTGGTGGCACGGTGTGGTGGTTGCAATAACCTGCACCTGATTGCAGACCATCTTGGATGGTTTGGACAGCCTGGAAGCATCGAGGAAATCCTGGCTGCTCGAGGGGAGGAAGTGAAAAAAGGGTCTGCCGATACATTTAATTTAACGCTTGAAGATCTAGCTGGAAAGAAAATCTTCAAAGAGTGAATTCAGCTGCCATTTAACATCATTCTAGTGACTTTTTTTTCTTCTCAATATGGCATTTTCTGGCTGAACTCTCATCGATATATTTGTTTTTCTTTATAATTTAAATTAGATGTCTTCATATAAATGCTGGATGCTGTATCATTTTTTTCTTCTTCTATATTTGAGTTTAGTTTTAAACAAAAACCTGTAGGTAGTCCACAAATCATGACACAATTCTATTATTATTATTATTATTATTTATCATGATTTTTTAACCATCTGCTCAAGGATTCCAAATCCTACTCTTTTTTTTTTCTTTTTGTCTATCATTGGCTTAACACGAGTCCTAGTATAAACCCAAGCTTGGTAATATAAAGTATTTAGAAATGGAGAGATTTCCTAATCCTAGTTCACGAGGGTCACTGGTATCATCAATTCTAACCCTAGTTAGGTTTTTTTTTGGTACAAACGAAAAGTAAGAGGAAGCAATTCCCATGCTATTAACCTGGGGAAGGAAGGGGTACCCACATTAAATAGCTTCCATCCTATAATATTTTTCTTATTTTTGATAATTAAGATAAATAATAAAGTTTTGAAACTTAGCTTTTAAAAACCTTACTCTCAAGTAGCTTGAATTTTAAGCTCAAGATAATAAAATTGAGCTTATTTCTTGAGATAAATATAATAAATAAATAAATAAATAGCAATCGGGGTTCTGATCGTACGTAAGTCCCGGACTTCCAGGCCCAAAAGATGTGGAAACCGATTACAATACAAATTTCATTACCTGCAAGAAATGCACCGTCTTCAGACCTTCTACATTATTTATTGAATGCGAATTCCGTTTTCCTAAAGGAAAGAACACCTCAAAAAGGAAGCAGAGAGAACAGACCAAGCATTTGTTTCTACTGTCTTGTAGTTTGTTTATGGAGGGTTCCTGTTGTTTTTATTATTAGAAGACATGGATCTAGATAATGATGAGTTCGTGGAGAAAGATCCAACAGGTCGGTACGTTAGGTATGACGAAATCTTGGGAGAAGGAGCAGTCAAGACTGTATATAGGGCTTTTGATGAAGTTGATGGAGTTGAAGTAGCGTGGAAACAAGCAAACGTCGAAGATGTATCACAAAAACAACTAGAAAGATGGACTTCTGAGGCTCGCTTATTGAAGTCGTTGAAAAATAAGAACATCATCAAGTTTTATGATTTTTGGATCGATGATGAGAAGAAAACTCTTGACATGATAACTGAGATATTCGTTTCTGGGAGTTTGAGCCAGTATTGCAAGAAACACAAGGATGTTGATACGAAGGCTATTAAGAACTGGGCAAGGCAGATTCACCGAGGTTTGCACTATTTACATACTCATGAACCTCCTATCATTCTTGGCAATTTGAAATGTGATAACATATTTGTTAATGGAAACAATGGAGAGGTTAAGATTGGAAATCTTGGATTAGCCATTGTTACGCAACAGCCTACTGGTTTAAGTGATTTAGGTACTCCAGCGTGCATGGCTCCTGAGCTTTGTGAAGATGAATACAATGAGCTTGTCGATGTTTATTCTTTCGGCATGTGCATGTTAGAGATGGTTACTTGTGAATATCCATACTGTGAAATAAAAAATCCAGGGCAGGTATACAAGAAGGTTATCTCAGGCGTGAAGCCGGCTTCCCTCAACAAGGTGAATGATCCCCAAGTTAAACAGTTCATAGAGAAGTGCCTAGTTCCAGCCTCTTTGAGATTGCCGGCGATAGAGCTTTTGAAAGATCCATTCCTAGCAACTGAAAATTCAAAAGATACTGTTTCTGGTTCTATGAAGTTACCAAATAATCTTATGCCCAAGCAAGTGATCAACTTGCCACACTCAGAATCCCGTTCGATGGACATTGACGACAAGAAGCTTCTGGTAGGATCTTGTAAAGAAAGTATCGATGAGAAGCTCCAGTTTTCAACTCTAGAAATTTGTAAGTTCACCGAGAAAAATGAATTCATATTAAGAGGGGAGAAAATCGACAGCAATACGATTTCATTGAATTTGAACATTATGGAAACTTCATGTGGTCTAGAAAGGAAAGTGGAGTTTCCTTTTTCATCTTGACTCAGATACTGCAGTTTCGGTAGCTGAGGAGATGGTTGAACAACTTGGATTGTCACCTGAAGATGCAACTTATAATGCTGAGTTGATTGATATCTTGGTAATGAAGCTGGTTCCTAGCTGGAAAACTTCACGTGGAAGCATCGCGAATGCACCTGAGAGGCATCCTGATTGCTTACAATCTGTCAGAGATCAAGAGGCTCTACAATCAATTAATTTAGAAATTTCTGCCGAACATGATGTGACAATTTCCTTTCGTGCCACCACTAACAAGCCTTTGGGATCTTCCCATTGCAGTCTTCAATTGAATACTCACAATTTGGGCTCAGATTTTAGGACACATGATGATGGACGTCTACCTGAACACAAAAAATCTGCAAGAAGATTTCTGGGTTTCTGTATTGGTTCATGCTTTGGTATGAAAAATATGAGAGCTGGTCCTGCATCTGCTACCCATACCAAGCAGAGGAAATTGACGAGCGAAAGATAGATCTCGATGCAATTGATTTCATTGTAACGAGCATGTCCAAGAAATCATGAGGATAATGGGGGAAGCAATGGAAAAATCCACAAAGAAGATAACTTTATGATGCTTAGATATTGCTTTATGGGTGGTTTACATCTTGTAATTGGAGTTTTGAATGATTTTCTTTGCCAGATTTTGCTGTTCATTTGGCTAGCAGTTGATCATTCGGTTTAGTTGCAATTGCAATTGTAATTATACCTAGCAAGTATTCTTGTACAGAGAATTCAAAGAACCTGTTTAATCTCTCTGTCCGATCTGTTTTCTTTTCCTGCAAGCTTCTGAACTCTAAAGAAATTGACCGAGTAAAAGCTTTTTTTGTCAGTCTCTAGCCATCTCTTTCTTTTGGAAGTCTTTAAATCAAAGCATGCACTGTTGTAAAAAATGACCATCTAAAGGATTAAAAATCGAACTTTCCAGTCTTCCTGTTCTACTTCTAACTGTACAAAAATGTATCAATTAGTTTCAAATCATCCTAATTGTGGTGATGTTTCTCTTGCATTCTTCTAGTAGTTTTGCAGTAATTACAGAAGTTCTGTCAATCCCTTGCTACTTTATAATCTTACAGGTCTGCAGAATGGGCTATCAGATCATTGTCCTCTACTGGTCTTCTCTGATCAAATACAATGATATGATTGAGAATTAACAAGAGAAGCCGAAAGGGAAGAAAGGCAGTCCTAGCTAAACGCTCCCAATCCTGAACCCAAGACAAACCCACCCCACAACCTCGAGAAAAAAGACGAGCCAAGCTGAACCACACTGGTCCACAGTAATCTGAGTCTTAATCCACAGTGCAGATACAGTGTTTAACCCACATCCTTTAGAGTATCTGTTAATAATTGATACATTGGAAACACGAAAAAACAATTTGGGACCTAATGGAGATTTTCTTATAAGTTGGGGACTGTTATGAGGTTTGTTCAGGAAGAAAGTATATAAACACACAAAAACAAAATCCTAAACAAAAACACACCCTGTCCTGTTTCTTGCCAGAAGCAGCAACCAGCAAACCAAAGCATTAAAAATGGCTTCTTGTTCTCTAATTACTCCCGCTTCTTCTTTAGCTTCATCTTCTCTACGCAAGTTATTTTCTTCAAGAAACTCTATGGCTACTGTGGGTTTGCTCTCTTTTGCACCAAAAACTTCAAGCTTTATCCTTCACTCTATCAAGCAAAGGGCTTATCATGAAAGTTCATTTAGAGGTGATTTTTTCAAACCCTGTTATGTTCAATTTCTGATTCTTTTTTGGGTCTTTGTTTTATCAATAAAGATAGAAACTTTATTGGGATTTACCTGTTTTCTTGTTTAACGTATTTATCATGGTTTCTCAAGATTTGTAAAGTGGGATTCTTTAACTGGAATTTGGCTCAAGTGTAGAATTTGATGGGTTTTTTTTTTTCCAATATTATGTGATTGAAATATGAATTGAGAGTTATTGCTGTCTTTGTGTCATTGGCCAGCTCTACATAATTGGATTTTGATTGATGAATTGTATGGTTAAGTGTTATTACAAACTTGTTAATTGATGAATTCATTGATGAAATATTTATATGTCATGGAGGAGGGAACAATTTTATTAATATAATATGTTTAATGGTGGTTTGCAATTTAGAAAAGTAATGTTCTTTGAAGAATTTCTGTTTCTGCAGCTTCATAGACAATTTGACTGCGTTGAAATGGGTCCGTTTTGTTTTGTTTGTTCTTTTTGACAGTGAGATCAGTGGCTGCACCAGTAGAAGACGTTGCTGGATTTGATGATATGGTTGCTGGGACACAGCGGAAGTATTACATGCTTGGTGGGAAGGGAGGTGTAGGAAAGACGAGCTGTGCTGCTTCACTTGCTGTGAAATTTGCGAACAGTGGACACCCCACTTTAGTGGTTTCAACTGATCCAGCACACTCTTTGAGTGATTCTTTTTCTCAGGTTGGAACTAGAAAGTACCTTTCTTATTTTGTTTACAAATATCTGCTTTGCATTTTAGCAGAGCTCAACATGAGTGTTGTGTTTTTATTCAGGATTTGACTGGAGGTACACTAGTACCTGTTGAAGGACCTGAATACCCACTGTTTGCTCTTGAGGTTTGCGGGATAAACCTTCCTTTGATTTTATTTAATGGTGGCTCTCTTTTTTCATGTGCACTATAAGATAATCATCATTCTAAAAATAAAAGAAAAAAAAACTATCTATTGGTGATTTTATGGTGGTTTTGCTGCTCAATGTACTCAGTAAGCCAGATTTTTAGCTTTGCAACAGATAAATCCTGACAAGTCTCGGGAAGAATTTCGCAGCGCGACTCAGAAAAGTGGTGGGACTGGGGTCAAAGACTTCATGGAAGGCATGGGCCTTGGAATGCTCGTTGAACAGGTAATTCCTTGTCTATATCTGTTTGCATTGCAACTTAAGATAGTATCTTACACTGACTGAACTTGCATTCCGATTTGTCATTCATGGTTTCAATGCTGTTATAACTTGATAGTCATGGCAAATCTCTCTGTTTTTCCCTTTTTTTCCCCATTTCTGTTGGTCATCCAAAGTTAGGCATGTAGCACTTGCATTTTTAAGAACCGTCATCTAGAATTTTGGATCGTGATTGATGCCCTACTTCTCTTGACCTGTTTTTTCATCCTTTTGTCAAAAAAGTTAGGAGAGTTGAAATTGGGAGAGCTACTGGACACACCTCCTCCTGGTTTGGATGAAGCTATAGCAATTGCCAAAGTATGATTTATCTTTGTTTTTCATTGTTATTTTTGTATTCTGAGTGGACTGTCTCTGTATTTTTTGATTTCCTTGTTGAACATAAATACTCTTGGCAGGTGATGCAGTTTCTTGAATCACCGGAATATAGTATGTTTACTCGAATAGTTTTTGATACTGCACCCACGGTGAGCTTAAGCACCAGAATTTCTGTGAATTTTTGGAATGAATCAACAGAGGTTCATGATTGTTCTTTACAGGGCCATACATTGCGACTTTTGTCCTTGCCGGACTTCCTGGATGCATCCATTGGCAAGATACTGAAGGTAGAAACACCATCATGAAACAATAAAAACATAAATGTGTTCTTGACACTTCTGAAAAACCTGGAAAATTTAATCTCGACTTACAAATCTAGAAAAAGTGTTGTTATACAGAGTAAGTTGTAGGTACTTCCTTGAACATTATTTATAATGAATGAACTGCATGCCATTTAATTTTACATGAATTTGGTGTCTTTTAAAGAGTTCATCGCTATGTTGTATAATCAAAGGAATAACTAGGGTCTAGGGATGTGTTGGTGACTAATAACTTGTTTTAGCTCCTTTAAAACTGTTTTTTATTTGGTTACCGTGCATTTCTCTAAAACTGTTTTCATTGTACTGCAGCTTAGACAAAAAATAACTTCAGCAACCTCAGCTATCAAATCCGTTTTTGGCCAAGAACAAACTAGCCAACAGGATGCTGTAAGCCCGAATTCTTTGGGAAATGGCTTTATGCTCCACCTTTTAAATTCACAAGCCCTCTTTTTAAAATTTTCTCTCTCTCTTTGCAGTCTTACAAATTGGAGCGATTGAGGGAGAGGATGATAAAAGTGCGTGAGCTTTTTCGTGACACAGATGCCACAGAGTTTGTCATAGTAACGATTCCAACGGTAATATGTCTTATTGTCGAATGAAGGGCTTATTTGCTCGCTAATGCAATCCTCTTTTAAGTCTAAGCTTGAGGGGAGAACTTTTTTTCGCCCCTTGAAAGAAAAATAAAAAAAAGATAAAATGGAGCTATTCACACTTTTCTGTGCTCTGGTGTGTTCTCTAGAACGCTGATTCACTTAACAGTTGGGGAAACATTTCGAATGCACAATATACCGTTGAATGGCCAGAGTATAATGGTGTGATTTTCTAGAGTAGCTCATTTGCATACAAGGAGCGGATAAGGATAGCTAGAAGTATAGCTTATTAAGAGTGTTTTGCTTCAAAAGGAATAATTACCATTTCGTTTGTTTTTCCAAGGTAATGGCAATCAGTGAATCATCTAGGTTGCGTGCATCCTTGAAGAAGGAGAATGTTCCTGTTAAGAGGCTTGTTGTCAATCAAATTATCCCTCCATCTACCACTGACTGCAAGTTTTGTGCAATGAAAAGAAAGGTATTATTACAGTTACTGTTTGCGCTTTTGAAGCTTTGAACATCAGTACAACCACCCCCCTCATCTCCTTTGCACTTGCAGCATAGGAAAATTAATATTTCTCATCAAGATGAATAACATTTTGAGCTGAGGTTTATCCAAAAAAAAATCATTAATCATTTTTTAAAAAAACTTTCAGGATCAATTGCGTGCTCTTGACATGGTACAGAATGATCCAGAACTCTCGAGCTTGACATTGATACAGGGACCTTTAGTTGATGTAGAGATCAGAGGTGTTCCAGCCCTTAAATTTATGGGGGATATTATATGGAAATGAGCATCTGTAGAATGATCCAAGCAGTTGCGTGGAGATGTCTATTTCATTCCAAATGAGAACTACGTGAACTGGAGGTTTAGGTTCTTTCTTACATAAATGCTCTTTTCATTGCCAGCGGCAATTACTTGATACAGAAGAAGCTGAAGTCTCCTGTATTTCCGAATCCTGTGAAGCCACGTGGAGCAGGAAGAGTGGTGGAGGCCCTTGCTCTCAACATTGTGAAGGGCGAAAAGTTCAGTGAGATGGCACCTTTTTGTTTTCCTTTCTGCTTTCGCAACTGAAGAGCTAAATGTCTCAGTTTAACCTCTAGCCTCGTCATCCAACTTAAATTTGACATGGCAATAACAATGCTATTCATGTAGTTCCCAATGAGCACAAGGTGCCAATCAATCGCAACACATAGCATGGAAACAAATCAAATATTTCAAGTTATTAGCACTCCTTTTTTGTTAAAAAGAATATCGCGAATGCAAATTAGATTCGGGAAAAAAAAAACCTCACAGCTTGAGTAAATAAGTTTTTCCTACTCACAAACTGCAATGGTGGAATGTGCATAACCAGCATCCCCAAAAGTCTGATCACTAGGTTTTGTAATTGATCCTAAGCAGGCTCCAGCGAGCAATAAGATCAGATATTCTGCTGCTTGGATCTTAGCTTCCCTTAGTCCCTGTTTAGAAACCCTGTTGATATGAAAAACAGAGTAAGAATAACATCACAGACCACAGAAATAGTTAATCACATACATTTCATAAGGTTGAGTCATATTATCCCTTTCCAGGGGCTGCTGCACTTTAATTATTCACTCGGTATTTGCTTGAATAGAAAGTAAGCTGTAGGTAGCATTTTGGCATCGAAATTAGTAAGCAATTATGGCTTGCAACACATTCTGGGAACATTCTTCTCGGGTGTTTCGAGATCAGAGCCTAGTAGCCTACCATTTCTCTTAGAAATAATTCAAAGGGATGAGCAACAACATTAGACATGTTTCAAAAGAGAATCATGCCCGTGACTTCCTTATCAGGGTTGTACACAAGAACTCTCATCTTTCATATATTATAAATAATGCAGAAGCACAGAAACACCTCTGCCCAAAAAAGAAATAAGAATTGAAAATTTCTGAGAGTATTATTTCTTCAGAAACGCCTGAAAATGTAACAAATCACTTGGAGTTTACCTGCCAAGGAAGTATCGATATTGCTGGAATATTCCTGAGTTCTCCGATATGATAAATCACCAGACTTCAAAAAGTTGTGCCGTATCTTGTCCCGATGCAGCTCCACGCTGCTCTTAACATCTTGCGCCTTAATTCCCCAGCAAAAGAGTGTCCCCCCATTCTAGCATCAGCAGGATTTGATCCATGGTCTGCATTTATGTCCACGGGTGACATAACAAGTCCAGCAGCATCCTTTTGCATATCTGGGGTATGAGGTACCCATCATGAAGCATCCATCTAAGAGGAAGTTCCTTGTAGTTCACACCTGAGCTTGCACTTGGTGTCACTATACCCTCCATAACGTCAATATAGTGGTCGGGAGGATTGACACGCTCAAGGACGCTAATCCCAAGGCCTGTAAAGTATTCTTCGACCTTCTTAACTGCACCATGATAGACAATAAAGCCGCCTTTTGCGAGAGGTACCAAGTCATCAAACATTTTGAACAACGCATAGCTGAAGCAGAAGTTCTACCCGTTTAAAGCAATGGCCTTCTCTAGACTAGTTTACGAGATGGAGTAGTTCCAATCCCGTTCAAAGCAATGCCATGCCAGTGACAATAATTCATAAACATACAGGAAAGGCTCGTGCAATTCCTCTAGACTCCACCAGAATATGGCATGTGTAGGCAATTTGACGCCTGGCTCAACTGTGAAGTGTTTCTAGAGTTTAAACAACGTTAGGCCCAGAAAAGAAAGAAAAAAGAAAGCTTGATTAATTGAGTACATGACCCGATATGGGCTAAACGTAGCCCATGGTATTGTAGTCGAGCCCAATTATAGCCAATCATAGCGTCTTCTTTTAGGTATAGCTTTAAGACTCGACCACTCAATCCAAGGCTAAAAGTCCGGGTTAAGAGTGTTTTCAAAAGTATTTTTAAGATGATTTAATTTTTTTATTTTAAAGTAATATATTTTTTTATATTTTTAAATCATTTTAATATGTTAATTTTAAAAATAATTTTAAAAAATAAAAAAATATTATTTACATATTTTTCTAAGTGAAAAACATTTTGAAAAACAACTATAACCACATTTTCAAACACCTTTTTATTTTGATATAAAGTTTATTTAAAAAAAAACTCGAAATAGTACTGTAAAAAAAAAAAACTCGAAATAATACTGTTCAAAGTGTTTTTTCATGCTTGAAGGTGAAATATTAATGACCCTTGCATGCAAGTAGCATCTGATCACATCAAGAGTTTACCACTGCAAGGTAGACCCAGACTTGTTGAAATGACATGAATGAAGAGAAGTGAGATCTTTCATCTTAATTAATTTCAAATCCTATCTTTTCTAATACTGATCTTCAAAGGGGAAAAAAGAATATGTACAAACAAAAAGGGTATGAAATTTTTTTCAGAGATAGCGCAGCACACGGCGGCATCATCAGCTAATTTCAACGAAGGATGCCTAACTAAACAGACGGCAACTTTGACACGGCAACTTTCACCAAACCCAATATCTCTATGATATTCTTTCAAATAAGAGTCTTACTGGTAACTTTAAGAGATTTCATTTATTTTGATAGCCAAGATGATTGTGGAGAATGATGCTGCCATTGCTCGTGCTCTCCAGGAAGAACTTTCAAGGATTGCTGCTGCAGAAGGATCTGGGGTAAGTAACACTGAACAAGAATTAATTATTACGCAGCACTGGCCTGGTATGATTGTGGAGAATGATGCTGTCATTCCTGTAAGTATGACTTCTGAAACTACACACTGCAATGAAGATTAAGATATTATTCCTTCCAAACTCGAGTGATTGATATCCTTTCAAAAATGAAGAATTGAGTATCCTAAATTTCTCATCTGTTTTTGGCAGCATGTTCCTAAAACTAATGGAGAAATACCATCGGAGGATGAAGAGATGTCAGATCATCAAAGACTGCTAGAAAGGTGCTGTATATATATTCCTCTCCTGTGTTTTTAATTTTATGCAAATTTGTCACCTGGACCATCTCATAAGGTGTGGATCCCCAAGTATTTGTCTTTATATTATAATGGACTGCTTCAAACTACAACAGGAGATAGAGAACTGGCTGGAAGTGGATATTTATTAGGTGCCTTATGGTATACCTCCCATGGAAAATGTTGTGGATAACTTTATTTTCTAGATAGATACGTTCATTTTATTATCAATTATTAACATTTTGGGGGTAAAGGTTTCAGCATCCAAGGCATAGTGTGTGGGTGTTAGTATCTTTCATGTTATCATGTTCTCCTACAGTATGGGTTTAGAGATCTATGTTTGTGGCGTGTTTCATGTCTCTTTCCTCGATGAATGTTGTGGTTTTGCCTCTAAATTATTTTGACCTGAACAGTATTTTTAATAGCAATGTCTTTTCTTTTTTATTAGGTTAAAGTTATATAATCTTGTTGAAAAAGAAGTTCAAGGAGATGGTAACTGCCAGGTTGGTGCCCTCGTTATTTTAAATATAAATGGTAGTGCAAAAAAGCTTGCTTCTAGAATTCTATTACCTAGTGTTATTTTCTCAAGTTATGTCTCACTTGTTCATGTGTTTTTGCAGTTTCGTTCTCTGTCAGATCAACTCTATGATTCTCCTGAGCACCACAAATTCGTGAGAGAACAAGTTATTGAACAGGTTGGTTTGTGTTTTAATAAGTGTGCTTCTATGTACCTGTATTAGAGTCTTCTTGATCCATTCGTATACATTTAAGCATGCACTGTAATCATATTTCCCACCATGTTGATTTCATCAGCTCAAGTCTCAGCCGCAAATGTACAGCAGCTATGTTCCTATGGCTTATGACGACTATCTGGAGAAAATGAGCAGGTTTGTAACTTATCTCTGTTTCTTTCTTTCTTTCTTCTTGTTTTTTTTTTTTTAAAAAAAAATCCCATGGCTTTCTTTAAATAGATTCATGCTCATATGTATGTATTTTTTATGTGGCTAAAATTAGGAGTGGTCAATGGGGTGATCACGTTACATTGCAGGCCACTGCAGATTTGGTATGGGCAAATACCTTACTTTGTAGATTCCCTCTTCTTTTGTCTGCTTTTCTTTCTGTTGATCTTCAAGTTATTTATTAACCTTTTCTGGAATGTATCAATGAATTGTGAATTTGATGGTAATCACAAATGGATATTGAAAAGATGGATTCAACTAGTTATTCATGCAACTGAATTCACCTAAACCTGAATCTCCAACCAGCTGAATTGAGTTACGTTAATCTTTTTCCTTCACTCTGCTTTTTGTGAGCCCAAATTCTTCATGAGACGACTAGGGATTATTATATCAATCCTCATAACTTTAATTGAGTGAATTGCTTTCATGCTTATGAGCGATTCTTTCTAGGATAAAGATTGTGTAATTGCTGTTCTTCTCTGACAGTATCTTTTTCTCAATGCATTATATACAACTTGAAATATGCAAGTAATGTAGCTACT
>Ga0325411_1003808_pt1 | contig 16967 bp, 12 predicted proteins | sample PopdelMetagenome_13_FD_206181 | JGI IMG/M metagenome (GOLD analysis project Ga0325411, IMG submission 206181) | Populus deltoides microbial communities from Bellville, Georgia, United States - Xylem-PdIQD-R4 | ecosystem: Host-associated > Plants > Phyllosphere > Stem > Wood/Secondary xylem...
CGTACTTTTAAAATTCTTATAAAATAAAAAAAGGGATGAGATTCATGTACGCAATAGATAAAAAGTAGATAGTTATATAGTAACAGTGCAATTATTATACAAATAAAGCCAGATCAAAAGGAGAAGAAACAACATAAACATGGAAGAATTCTTGTTAAAAAAAGAAGAAGAGGAGGAAGAACATGCTTGAATTTGGACAGGACGGTGTGAGTGGGACACGTCACAGTACAAAATTCACGTCCCCCAATCCATCAAAAAGCCAAAAGCTTTTCACGAAAGTCAGCAGTCACCTAATCCTTCTTCCCTCCAAAAGACTCAACCATGGAATGAGACCACGACCCCAACACACGAATTGGTTTGGTGGGTCAGTCCATCGAACTTGTAATGGAATTTTCCACCATGTTCTCATTCATGCATGCGTTTCGGTTTTGCCATTTCTTCCAGCATGTCCATGTCCACTTAATTACAACATTGAAAAGCACAAAAAAACGTATCAATCCAATGTTTTTATTATTATTATAGTATTTGAAAAAAAATGGTGCCCAAATTCAAATTTTTGTAATCCACGGTCGTATTTCCAAACCACATGTTTTAGACTACTTCCTCCTGCTACTACCACTTGCTCAAATGCCTTCCATGACTTCAATTATGGCTGACATTAGAGGGTCCCTTCTGTCACGACTACTCATTATATAATATAAAAAATAGTTGGTTGATATCCTGAAAGATATAATTTAACTGATTAAATTTTAAATTTATTTTTTAGAGATTATAAATTCGAGTTTTACAAATCACATGGTCATTAGAGATTTATATGGCCGTTAATTTTAGGACCCGTTGAATTAGTTGAGTTGCACGCAAACTAATCCGAATACATCTATTAATAATTAAAAAAAATGATCAGATGGGAGAATAATGCGGAGAAAAAGAGAAAGAAAACAATGGAAGAAATAGGGCCCAGTGAGCTTTAACAAGTGATTAAGGTACTAATCACTTTGTTAATTTTGCCTTATTCTCTCTCACTTTTCTTTAGCGAAGAAAACTCCATCACTATTTACCAAATTAACAAATTGATTGGTACCTTAATCACTTCTTAGAGTTCATTGGGCCAAAAACGCCATCACTATTCACTAAATTCAAATCTAGGAAATTGTAGTCGTATTTTTTTCATGTAGAACAACATTGTTTCTTCTTCTTCTTCTTTTTTTAGAGAAAAGAGAATTTTCAATAGACTAAAAAATTGACCTTTTCTTCTAAGATTCTACGGATAAACATGTTAGGGGGGGATGAAACGAGATTAGAAGGTTGATTAAAATTGAGTTTTGATACTGTGTATTAATAATTAATTTGTGTCAATATTGGTCCCAGTCACCTAGTCAAGATCCGACAGGCCATGGTCTAGACAACTTGAAAAGTAGGAGAATATGTACACTGCCAGTTGAACACAAAGTTTGACACGTTCCTTCTATAAATCAATCATCCCACTTGCTCAAAAAATTCTTCTTCAAGCAGCTCGCCAAGGTCCAGTGCATGTATGTTCGTTAAAGATTAATATTGCATTATCGGTTTTGATTTAAAATATTTTTTAAAAAATTAATTACAATAATTATAATATTATCTCGTCGGATAAATTAATTTATCCCTTGATCTATTGGCTAAAAATTCATCTTGAGAGTTCAAATTCAAGTAACAATCGTGAATCTTTTTTCATGAGCTATAATGGGTTGAGAATAAATAATCCGTTTAAAAATTATATATATATATTTTTTAATTAAGTAAGCAGTTTGAACCTCAATTATTTTTAATTGTCATGTCCTCAATTATAGAACTCGGAGTACATTGCCTGCACATTATCCATCTTCAATTTTATAACAGCTATAAAATTAAATGACGGTACAACGAGCCTAGAATTGCTTTCTTGATTGCATAAATAATTAAAAAATTACATGTTTTAATTTTATTTCATAACAAAATTAAAAATTATTAACGATTAAGCGTTGTTTGAATTAACTGACTGCACCAAATAAATATCTTAGAATTTAATTCTTGATGTCTGAATGATTAAGGAATTCCAATGCTGTCGATTAAGGAAAAAAAAAAAAAAAACAACTGGGTAGAAGATAAACCTAGGAAACTGAAGGGAAATATCCTCCATGTCTTTTTTTGGGGGGGTAAAGTGGCTGGTTGTGGTCCATTTGTCCTACATGAACTTCTAGAAAGGAAGTGATATATATACAATTCAATTTGTGAATTTTCTGGTGTGGCCATGCATTTGATTACAAGTATGAGTTTCATGGAATATATATACGGACATTGATCGTGATTTTTTTGAGTTTATTGAGGTTGCTACTTAATTAGTGGACAGTTAGTGTCTAATATCCACTTGATAATTCAATGGGCGCTAAATAGTTACTTTGTAATAATATTTCCATGAAAACAATATTGCTTATTTACTAACTTAGTTACAAATTTTGATTATTTTACTGGGATATAAGAGACTCTGATAACCAAGATAAAAATATATTTGGTTGAGAAGACGGAGACACAAAATAAATCTATATCTAAAACAGTTTTAAAACAATGACAATTTCTTTTATGTTTCAATACAACAATGAAATGCTATTTAGAGGTTCATGTATCGAAAGTTATAGTATAAAAAACATGAATAGCACAAATAAAACCATTTACATGTGAGAATTAATTAATCAATACTAATTAACATGAACCTGTTTTAATTATAAGATAATCTCCAAATTTTGTAAAAAAAACACTGTAACGATTGTATTCAGTTAATCTAGATTAATTTAGAGGAATAATATTATTATAGTATAATCCGTAAAGACTTCCAACTTATGTCACAACAATATTTCGCTCTCATGCATGTACATACAAGTTTTCAAATTTAAACCTTAGAAGAGTCATCTAAAATGTTGTGTTGAATCCTTCGATTGCTCATGACATTAGGAGTATACTTGTTATGACCTTGTGGCTGCGAAATGCTACTTCTAGGGCAAGTGGCTCCTTTTTGTGGCTTCATAAAAAGATTGATATTTCTGGTTTTGTGGCCGGTTCTTGAGGACTAAAAGATTGTGAAATTAATATTTTAATTAATTTTAACTAATAAATTATTTTAAAAAAATAATTTTATTAAGATTAGTTAATTAAAACCATAACACCAAATCAAAGTTGTGAGAGTCGGACTAAAATTCAGGTTATAGATTAAACGCACCAGTCAACTTAAATCAATCAAAAACATTGTTGTTTTAATTTTTTTAAAAAAGTTAAAATATCTTTGGTTTGATAAAACATTTTAAAAAATCCAACTTGATTTTAATTGGGTCAGTTTCTATCTATTTTTCTATTTATTTTTGAAAATCTAACTCGAATGAAGAATATCAAAGCAACAACAAGTTCATCCCAGGCTTAACAACCCTATTCCTAACATGCTCGATGCAGGCGCGTGTGCGATTGTGAACACTATCAAGTACGATTGACTGCTTATGATTATGGTAATTAATATAATTAGCACTTAAACCGTGCATTATGGTTTACTTGTCCAATTAGAATTTAATTCATCCACATAAAATGTATCCATTAACACCCATGCATTCGCTACCAAAACTTCCTGAAAGAAAATTAGTGAAACACAGTATACTTTATTGTTGAACAAGAGGATAGGATTCAAACATCGTATACCGATTCAATATATGTATATATTAGATGGTTCACCTGTGATTTACCGTGGGCTGATCTGATTTTTTGCAGTAAAAAAAAACAATATTCATGTGTTGTAAGTGTATTTTTAAGAAAATAAAAAAAAATCCATGACGACTCGACATTATAGAAGAAGAATTAAAAAAAATAACAATTGTCAATCTTTAAAGAATGTAATCATGAAAAAAAACGATATCAACTTGTGTTCACTTTTCAAATTTATGACCCTAACTGGTAACTAAACTAGAAAAACAACATCTGGAAAGCCTTTATTTTAAAACCTGGCTCAGCCTGATATATTGACTCATGACCGAGGTGATCTATGGCTTAGACATGACTGGATTTCAAAAGAAATTGGGAGAGAATTGATCCAATGTAAGACAATCAACCAATGTCTTGATTAACCCAGGGCAAATCCAATCAAATTAGAGTCAAAACCCGTTGATTATTTTGCTTTTTTTTCCTCTTCAAAATAGTATCATTTTTACTTTTTTTATAAGTAAAAAAAATTTGGTTGACTTAGGTTAACTCGGGTCAAGTTACTCGACTTGTAATCCGGTACTTGTCTCGAATTGACTTCTAGGTAAGACCTAAAAACAATGGGAAAATCAAGTAGATCAAAGTCCAAAAAATTAAATATCAAATAATGAAAGGATCTCATTAAAAAAAAAATAAGATAACAATCTAAAATTTTGAATTAAAAGAAACATTTTAAAAAAAATCAAATTAACAAATGATAGTACTATTGAGATTAATGTCAACACATCCTTTCTATTTGCTATAAATGGTTAAGAAAAATGGAAAACAAAACTCCAAAATATTTATCAAGTTTTAGATTGTTTGTTTTTTTAGTTACAACATGCTTTTCAAATTACATTTAGCTCAAAAGATATTCAATCAAAGTATTTTTAAATAATTTTAATATGCTAATATCAAATATATAAAAAAAAAATAGCATTTTAATATATTTTTGATTGAAAATACTTTTATAAAACATCTACAATACTAAAAATTTAAACTTGAAGAACCTGCCCAACCAAGTTAACCAACCTAGAAGTCTTCTATGATAAAATTGATGACTTGTTTAATTATGTAACTTGATGGTTGATCCCATCTACGACCATGGGGACCATGGCTACCCTTATGATGCCACGAATGAGATCAGCACCGCATGGAAGAACGGCGATTCATTAATTCTCTCATTGCCGTCTTCTGGGTCTCTTCCAACTCGCTCGTCAACTTCGCTTTTAATATCCTCGATTCCAGTTGATTATAACATGTTCAATAAGGTCCTCATGTATTCTTTTCTGCCTCTAATAAAAGAGAGAAGACCTAGCTACATTAATTAGGCCGTGCATGCAAGTATTTCTCAACTCCCCCACAAACTATTTTGTCACCTCCAAGACGATAGTTCCCCCCCCCCCCTTTTTTTTTTTTTATTTGGGTTAAGAACTCAGCTTTAATTTAATAAATTATTTTTGTATGATTAAAATGGAGCCGGAATTGGAACAGGGTTGGAAGGACAAAAGATGATTGATTTTGTGGTTTGACAATTTTGAAGAGTCTACTAGTAGGGAGGGAGTTGACGAGCTCAGCTAGATTGATAGGTTCATAAGCAATTTTGATATCGTGGGAGACACGGCACACGTTTTCAATTTAATTTGGATATATAGTTGGATATGACCATATCCATCTTTTGCTTTCACACTTCTCTTCTAGACAACTATCCTTTATACTATATAGTTTATAGGTGAAAACATTTGCAAGAAATCGAAGTATGATGTCTGTATTATTGTGCTTTGTTCGTGTTTCAAGACATAGAAGATCATACAGAAAATGCATAAACATGTTTAATTAAAAAAACAAAGGATATTTCTTTAATAACGTAACTAAATCCTTTTGTTGAAGAGATGCCATCCTTTTCTTTTCTCCTTGAGCCTTGTCTTGTAATTCCCTAGCTATCACTTCAGTGTATAAGCAACAGATGCAGGGAATGGGACATAATAATTGTTATAATCTAATTTTTGATCATTTTATTTTAATTATTATTATTATTTTATTTATCATAAAGAAAAAAATGATGAAAAAAATAATAATATTGGAAAAACAAGTAAATGAAGAATGAATTAAAATTTGGGTTAAGGGCAAAATGATTGGAAGTTTTGTGGTTTAATTAAACTTTGGAATTAATCTAATTAAGCTTGGAATTAATTTAATTAATCCAATTAAGGGTTTAATTGGAGAATTGATAAATTTTTAGACTTAATTAAGCTTGAAATTAATTTAATTCATCCAATCAAGGGTTTAATTGGAGGATTGATAAGTTTTGAGACTTAATTAAGCTTGGAATTAATTTAATTAATCCAATCAGGGGCTTAATTGGAGAATTGATAAGTTTTAGACTTAATTAGACTTTGAATTTAATTAAATTAATGAAATCAAGGACTTAATTAAAGAAATAGCAAAGTTTGGGGTTAATTGGGGACACGATTGCAGCAGATTAAAGCCCAAGGACTAACATGTAAAAGGCGTCGAAACTCAGGGGTCCAATTACAATTTAACTAGGGGCTTAATTGCAAAAATTTCCAAACTTCAAGGGCCAAAATGTATATAGCTGTGAATACCGAAACAACATCGTTTCTCGTTACTGTTCATCTTCCTCACCCGACCGAAACGGACGCCCACCGCCGCACAGCCATTACTTCTGCAATTATTACACTTTATGGTTGGAAGAAACGACATTGTCTTCTCTGGCTATAAAAGCCACGAACGGCAGAGAACAGGGATGGACAGAGCCGAACAAAAAAAGAACTGGGGAAAACTGGGGGAAATTGGACCCGAAAACCAGAGGCAAAAAAAGAGCAGATCGGGGGGCAGGGGAGAAAAGAGCAGAACCGACGAGAGATAGAGAGAAGCAAACGAAACAAAGAGGAAGAGAAATCAGGGAGAGAAGGGAGAGTTAAAGAAAAACAAAACAGAGGAGAGAAGGCAGTGGCAGTGTTGGTGGGATAGCCCTTCTACACTGTCATCGTCTTCTGCAATTGCGAGCAACAGGAACCAGAGCGTTTCTTTCTTTCTTTGAGAACAGAGGCAGAGAGGAGGACAGGGAAATAAGAAACCCACAGAAGAAAGCACCAGCATCACAATTGGCTTTTTCTTCTCCGACGCCGGCTTCCAAAACCAAAGGAAGAAGCTTAAAAAATGAAGAGAGGAACAGCACGCCATCGCCTTCAGTCTACTCCCAGGCAAGTGTCTCCAGCTCTGTAAAATAATTCATCAACACTGTGCATTAGAGACTTAATTAAGTGGTGATTGTAGCAAGCGTGCGTGAATCACGCACGCTAGCGGGTGAAATTTACCCGGTCACTGGCTTGGGCCAGTGACCGGGCCGGGCTAGCTGGGTCAAGCCCAGCCCATGTGGGCTGAGCTAGGCCCAGCCAAAAAAATAAAAAATAAAAAAAATAAAAAAAAGAAAAGTAAAAAAAGGTAGAAAAAAATAAAAAAAATGTGTATGCATAAATAAAAATAATATAAATTTATTGATTTATTCACTGATGCCAGAGTCAGGAATAAAAATACTGATTTAAATTTATATTATTTTTATTCATTGTATTTTATTTTATTTAGCTAGAAAAATAAAAAAATATGTGCATGTGTAAAAAATAATTTTTTTATGTGAATATTCACTGACGCCAGAGTCAGGAATATTATAAGCAAATTATCATAACATAAACTAATAAACATTTAGCAATTTAAGACAAAGCCAGCAATGCAGTCTGCCTCAGGCAGAACGTTTAAGGGGTGATAATATCTTCCCTTTTACGTAATCAATCCTGAGCTATAAAATCTCTGTTGATCAGTTAGGGTTCATAGTGACTATAATACTAGGTGGCGACTCCTTAAACAAGACATTTTTCCCTAAAAGAACAAGATGCCAGAAATTTGTTCTTTTTTCATATATCGAGAATTATTTATGGGCCGCCGCGATGTCGGGTGCGACAATAATACCAGTTAACAATTATTCAAGAAATTGAGGGAAGAGAGGAAATGGAACCAAGGGTTGATATTGAAGAACAGCCGGAGTCCCCGTTGCTCATAGCAATGAAAGGCCATTCTAGCGGTAACAAGAGCAAAATAGCCCACGAACTGGCCCAGTTCCTCAATTTCCCTCTCATCAATGAAGAAGATATCATACCAGCCCTACATGATTCACTTAACTGAACATTGTGATGACTTGTCTTTTGGAAATTCTCTCGCAAATCCCTTCAACCAGCTCTGTTTGAAGCTCAGTGTTATCATCAACGCTCAGCTCTCTCACCGCGCCCACTTTGACAGGTTGGTTGAGCTTGCAAGTTTCACAGGTGCTCGTCTTGTTTTCGTTGAATGCAGCAATCAAAATGATCAGGATCTTGATTACTATGATGTTGGAAACGTCCCGAAGCTCAACATCGACACCACAAAGCCATTTCATGCAGAGGACTTCATCACTGGTATGCTTAAAGCTGCAGCGCTAATCTAGAGGGCAGTTCTCTGACTCCACATAAGTACTACTCAGCTAAACTTCCGTTCCGTACCACTCCGCAAAACTAAATCTTTATATTAATAATGTAGGTGCTAGGGTCAAGGCTCGCTAGGTTATTAGCAGCCAGTTTTCAATGAATCTGGTAGCATAGATGTTATTCATGTCTCCCACCGACGAGCAGGCCTAATTTCAAAGGAATGGAGATGCTGTTCCAAATCAAATGAAATTTAATCCAGGCCTGCGTATAGCTGGGACTGGTGACCGCTGGCCAATTCTTCATTTTATATCATAGTAGCTAAGAATCCAAATTGTATTTCATTTACACTAAAACCAGAACAGAACATAATCCAATGTAACAATCGCTAACAAGTCAACATCTCTTATGTCTGAACTTAACTAGGTTCCTGAGAAAGAATGTTCTATATTATGAAATGATTTTATGTACTGGATGTACATATTGTGTAAAATATGGGGATAAATCAAATAATAAAAATTGGATGGTCTAGCTACAACTTTGCTGACCACTAAAATGGTAACATTGTTTGTGTATGTCTTACAATTAGTGAAGGTGATTATTGAGATAGATAAGCAAAATATTCAATGGAAAGGGATGGCTTGACTGTTGTATATGCTCATTGATCCACTACAGCAAAGGAGCTACAAAACTGCGACGATCACATTTTTACACTCAATAAACATCTTCTGGTGCCCAAACATGTTGTCTAGTGTGGTTTTGGAACATACCCATCAACGGCAAAATTACGAGTGGCAGCAGGAATAGCCAGGCGCATTCCATTAAGCTCAGGCTTTGCAATCACTTGACAACCCAGACGAGAACTGCAAAATCCAAAACATAGAAATCAATATTGATTTGACGCCCACAAATCCTTTTAGTGTTTTGATGCTGAAAGAACTCACGTTTCTGTAAGCCCAAATGCCAAATCCAACATGTCATTCTCCTCATCAGCTGGGTCTTCTAATTTGTTGTAGTATTCCATGTCCTACCACCAGATTCAACATTTAGTCCCTCATAAATTTGAAATAATCACGGTACCACCATATAAACTATGCCCAATATCATACCATCACAATCACATGACATGTCGAACAAGCAAGTGAGCCTTCACATGCTCCTGGCATGACATAAAAGCACAGAATTAAAGAACTACAAAGAAAAATCATCAGAATGATCTACTCATAGTTTCCTAGTGCATAAATTAAAGGAGAATACAGACAACAACAAAAAAAATAGCAAAAAAAATGAATAAATAAAACATCTCATTACAGAAAGATGGGACAGGTGGAATTTTCCACACGTACAAAGCAACCATTACAGAAACAGAAAAACCAATTATCATCCAACACAAATGGAAAACACTAAACTAAAAAATTGAATTATAAACCTTGCCTTCGAGTTCTATATCATTTTCATGAGCAGCTTCTAACACGGACATTCCAACAGGGACCTTGATATCCTTTTCCTCCCCGTCCTTACATACAAATGTTATGGATATCCTGCACATAAATCACCAGATTAAGAAGAAAGAGCAGCAGATAACTTTTGCAATTACTTACAATCACCCATTGCTATTGTCAGAATGATCAGCTCTTTACTCTTTCCTTATCAACAATAAACTGGCCTGCTCAGTTGGACTTGAGCCTATGGTTAGCTTTGAACACATTTAAGGAATGTTCAACAACTTCCAAAGCACGCAGGAACTCAAATCTCCTTCCAGGGTGGGTCATTTTGCTAGAAGACTAAGCATTTAAATGTTTTTTCTTAATTAGATCCTAGGGTGGTAGCTCAGAAGCTGAGATCTCCATGCACCATTGCAATAGCAAGGCGTTGGGAAGCTACTGTAACTGCTTAATGTGCGAAGATCACAAGGAAACAACATTTCTGCAGATTGCCTTGCAACTTGGTGTGATGATATTCCAAGTTGCACTTACAGTATAGTGTATATCATAGCCCTCCAGCAAGGATGACTACTTAGCTTCTACAAATGGTTTTTCCTTTCGAAGTTTGACACTATCTAATTGAGTATGGAATCCCCATCATCTATTTAATTCTTCCAGGTCTGCTGCAACTATATTATCAATCAAATGAAATATGAACTTAATTGATTCCTTTCATTAGACTACAGCTATCAACCATGAATACAAACATGAGTGCCATGCTTTGAGATAGGCATGGCAAGTCAAAGCCCGGGCATTTCTAATACAGAGACAAGGTCATAAATGTTTTTTATGGTCAATTTCTGATATTAAGTTATGGCTACATGGTCTAACCATGAATCATAAACAACCATAAAACCATGTATCCTTGAAATGTTTCACGCTTAATTTCCAATAGAAGAGTTTCCTAGGATTACATTATAAGATAGAGTCGTCATGAAAAAAAAAAATGTTTCTAACCATGAATCATAAACAACCGTAAAACCATGTATCCTTGAAATGTTTCACGCTTAATTTCCAATAGAAGAGTTTCCTAGGATTACATTATAAGATAGAGTCGTCATGAAAAAAAAAAATGTTTCTAACCATGAATCATAAACAACCGTAAAACCATGTATCCTTGAAATGTTTCATGCTTAATTTCCAATAGAAGAGTTTCCTAGGATTACAATTATAAGAGAGAGTCGTAATGAAAAAAAAAATGCTTTAAGAGAGGGCTAGGGGCAAGCTATTGCTAAGTGAACTGATAGTTAGCATATAGAACATGACAGAAACAAAGCTTGTTTTTTCTTATTTCTGATAAGTACAACACTGCATGCATCTAACAGATCAATCAAACAATCTTCTAAGAGTAAATTTCATGGTATCCAGTTTCCCTCGGGCTCTACTGAAGAGTTTCTAACTGATATTACGGTTGTGTTGTTTTAGGTGGTGTCATTGTTAACTTTGCTTCCTAAGAGTAAAGATAAACTTTTCAGCATTTATAAAAAATGCCACATTCTTGTAACAGTAATAAGCAATTCAATGCAAAAGAGCTTACATCTCCTCTCGGTCACTCCCATTTGCAGAATCACTACTGGTTGCTGTGCTAGAGAACTGGTAATGCTTTCGAAATATAGTACCTTGGAAACCCTTAGTTTCTGGGTGTAATTCAACCTGTTCCAAGATTAAGAACCAGTGGGCATCTAGAAATAAGAATAATATGGCAACCAGAAGATTTTTCCATTGAAACTATAGGCCTCAGACTAACCTGAGGTCGCCAACATGCACTATATGGCCTTTGTATAAATGATGATCTACACATGGCTGTACATTGTCCTGCACAAAAAAGGAAGCATTCATTCATTTGAAAAAAGGGAATACTAAATAAAACCATTATTAAACTTGTGCAAAATGAAAGGGAGAAGTTTCTGGAGCTTGAAAAGCACTGGTGATTGTATTGAACAAACTTCAACTCAGAGGTTTTGCTTAGGACCAAATCCAACATACTGCCAGTAATGGTAAATCTGCTGGGATTACTGGCACCCCCCCAGGTGTGCTAATCAACGAAAATGGCTTCAGGGTTGTTTATGAGCATGGAATCAATTTGGATGCCAAGCTTGCTATAATTGTTAAAGATTGGGAATGGTTCTGGCCTCATGCCAGATCTGATGCTATGGGTACAATTGTGATTCATCCTGATCCCTTGAGAGATGATAGTGTTATTTGGAAGGATATGCCTAAGGGAGTTTTCACTGCCGGAAGTGCTTGCGAACTTATCCAATACAGAGAAATAAAAGTTAACAAGGTATAAACTTGTATTGGGACCCTTCCATAGTCCCAGACATAGTTTTATTGTCTGACCCACTGTGTTTAATAGGCTACCTACTGAGGTAAGGCCGACCAGGTTGGGAAGAAATATATGCTGTGTGCTTTGTGCCTTTGCTGACTAAGTGGATTTTCCCAGTTGTTTCTTATAGACTGCATACGACTAAATTGTTAGAAGAAGCTGTTGTAAATACAAGCTTGTCTTCTATATGTAATCAGGGGAGTTTTTCCTAGTTTTATCGTTCTTGTCATCCACCGCCGCTGATTCTTGCTTTTGTAGTAGGATAAGCTCCTACTCGTTCCTTTTTATCAATGAAACATCATTTATATATAAAAAAAACAAATGCGCAAGTTAAGCATTTTTCAGTATGTTACTCTCTCAATTAAACTTCGAATTTGTATCATACATGCATATGTCCTTCAAAGTAGCTGGAGCTTATCGCAGATTCCAAATAACACTATATATCGCTTTAAAGAAAACCCGAAGGAAATAAATGTGAGCACATTACATACCTCTTGAGAGTTCTTTGACTATCCCAGCTCCAATTCTTGAAAGTCTAGACCTTAACATAATCTTTCTCCTAAACTATTTAAAATAAAAACGAAGAAAGAATTAACTAACTGTAACAAAGCACACGATAAAGTATCCCAATCATAGATATTTCAAATTTTTCGAAATGGGAAAACACAGACAACAACAAAAATATAATGCCAAGCAAAGATGCAACTTCAAAAACCCAAGACTAATGAACAGAATGACAAACAATCCAAGAAATTGAATAAAACCCAAAAGCCGGTTCAAACTGATAAATTCTTGATGCAAACCTATGAAAGTAAGGGCAAAGGAGAACTGAGGGTTGGAATAAGGGGAAGAAAAGAATGACAAAGGAAGAAGCTTTATTACCAGTTTGGTGAAACTGAAAAGGAACAGAGTCGACGATACAACAAAGTTTATGTCTTTTTGTGTTCACTGTTCAATTTCTGGTTCTCCTAGTTTTGAGCCGCGAATTCTCTGGATGGTTTCTGTCTATTAAGCTTTGAAAGCTTAAAAAAATACAGAAGCAAACACACCCTTAAGGAAACCGACAGGTCGTTTACTTTGTCACGCGTTTGCCACCCTTCCACTAGTATAAGCCATGATAGAGATAAATGACAAATGTGGGGTCAAAGCTAGTACTTGTATTTTACGGGAAAATGCGTATGACTTATATTTTATTTTAATTTATGAAAGCAAATTTATGAATTTAATTAATTTAGTACTTGTATTTTACAGGAAAATACGTATGATTTATTAACAGACTATTTAGAGATAAAAAAGGGTGGTCAATTTGAATTAATTTGTGTAATGCACCTCTCGTTTATTTTTGGCCTATTTGGAATTATTATAGTTGTTATTGTTTAGAATATTTTTTATTTAAAAATATATTAAAATAATATTTTTTATTTTTAAAAATTATTTTTAATATAACATATTAAAACGATCTAAAAATATAAAAATATAATTTTTAATAAAAAGAATTAAAATTTCAAAATCCAGTACAAACCACTTTCCAAACACACTCTTTAAAAACGGATATTATAAGATCGTAAAACAAAAAAAGAAATTTAATCCAACAGAACCATGAATTATTTATCTGTTTGTCTTGCAAACATTATACATCAAGTCAATATTAATGCTTGTAAAACTGATGAGGCAGATTGTTCGTTGATTTACATGTCCAGCTGCACTTGCAACGGATCTCTCCGCTTGGCAGCATAGGAGAGCACTCTCCCTTCTCGTAGTGTAAGAACTTGCACAGCCTCCCACAGCCGCCAGGGTTGCATGGAACAATGTTAGGAATTATGTTATAGCATATTTTTGCTTCTGCTCGAGGCACTGTCCATGCAACTGCCAAACACAACCAGTTTGCATATAATTCATTAGTTATTGCAGAAAAAGCGTAGTAAAAGAAACAAGATCATCAAACGAAAATAGTCTGTGTAAATTTGTAGTCATTTTACGTTGAATATATATATATATATATATATACATGAGAGGGGGAGCTCATATAACCCCTCGCCATTAATATGGTGAAAGTACCTGCAGGGAAGACAAGAAGAACGATGAAGAGATAGTTGCCAGCAAGCCTAGCCATTTCTAAGAAGACACTGCAGTGACAATAACGCACTCTGTTAAGTAAGAACAGCAGAGACAATCACTACGAGTTCTGTGTCGAGCACCTGTATATTCTGCAAATAGCTCAAAATTTATAGCCCCTCGCCATTAATATGCTGACGATTGCCAACTCACTGATTTCCTGGGTCAAATGTTTTGAGTGACTGCATGCCGAATGCATTTATGAGCATTAATACCAGTATCAGGTAACGTCTTAACCAAGTTGATATCGAAAATTAAGTTTCATTTTTCCTTCTGAATAATATCAATACTTGGTTGGGATTTGGAATCCACTAATTTGAATTTAACTGGTGCGCATAAATCGGAAAAAATAAGGAAATGATAACAAGTTCATCAATTCTTTTTTTTTTTTCCGTCTGGAATGGCTGAAATATTTCATATCAATTCAAAAAATAAAACAAAACGGAACAATTTTCATCTCATTTTAAATCTCGGTTCGTTCCGGATTTTTCGGCTAAATTTCGGCCGGAACATTCTGGTTTTATTTCACATGTTCTGTTCTGCTCTTGAAAAGTCATTGAATCAAATTGAACCTTATTCAATTTAATTAATTAAACCACCCAAGTATAAAAAGTTTTTTTTATGATATTAATAATAATATTTAAAATTATTATTACTATTTTCATTAATAATGATATTAATTTTTTAAAATTAGATTTATCACTAATATATATGGTTTATATTCATGTTGTTTTTTTCATTTTTATACTTCGTAGAAATTTGAGCCAAATAAGGGATGCTTTAGATTCCATTAACCTTGATAACATTGACCTAACTTTATATTTAAAATATTTGTGTTAAAACATTTTACTTTCATAATATTTTAACATTTTGTTTAAGTTGAATTACTTTAAGTTAAAGATCTATTTAATCTTGACTATTTAGAAATATTTTAAAATTTGAAATTATATTTGTTTGGCATTGTGTTTGTATTGCATAATTTATAATTAATTTATCTTGAATTTGAATTATGTTTGTTGAATATATATATATATATCAATAGTATAACCTTGAAACGGCACTCCGAAACACTCCAAAACTGAAACATTTCATTCCAATTAAAAAAACAAAACATCTGTCAAAACAGAATTAACAACCATAATGATATTATTGCATATGAATATCCATTTGGCATTATCAAATGCAAGGATTTGAAATACAACATCATTAATTAATAATATGAAGTTCCATTATCATGAACTTGAAAAAGAATCATAGCTATAAAATCTTATCTAACCTAACAGGTTAACTTAATGACCTGTCAATTCGAGTTTGAACCAAGTTTTATCTTGAATTGATTTTTTTACCATATATGATTTTAATTTTATATAAAAATAAAATAACATTATTAATTTTCATTTATTTGAAAAAATTAAAACTAAAATGACAATATTTCAATAATTGTTTTTTTTTTAAATCACATTATAATGATATGCTCATATATATAAGTTAAGCTAATCAATACACAACCTGGGTCTTTGACCTTGATCCCCGGGCTGGGCCAAATTTTAACACTTCATTATGTTGAGACGCACAGTTCTAATGATCTATCCAAAAGAGAATTGCTTGAAACTAACTGGCATCTCCTATCGCAACAAGTGTAAAGGTAGAACTTATAATTGAGCCTAAAAAATCCTCTCAGTACAGCCCAATGGGCCTGCCTCGTTGCAAGAGATGGGCTGACTGATTTGCCTAGAAAGGACAACCCAGAGCCCAGTTTATAATGACCCAGCACCATCTGGAACCTAAAACCTCCCTGACACTGTTTCACCTAAGGTGCTTCTGCTGTGCTGTGACCATTAGCACTATACTAAGCATAGTTATCAGAACCAAATTGGACAGGGCATCGGGTTTTTTGTTGACTGGTTCAATTGGTGCCTTGATCGTTGGTTGAACCGGTAAAATATTGTTATCTACTAAATACGTGTTTGATAATACAACGTATTGTACGGGTTTCTGATTCTGAACAAGTAATTACATATACACAGCCACAGGTTGCAGTATTTTTGGCTTCATATATATTTTTCTTATATTTGGTTCGTAATTACTGGAGACCGGAAGAGCCCAGTTGTTCCTTTGACCACTTGCCGGAAAGCATAGAAGTTAACTTTGCCTCTTTGTTTGTTTGTTTTTTTTTTTTAAAAAAAAGATTAATGTTGTCGTTCTTGTTATTTATTGTTGTTAATGGTCGTGTTGAATTATTCGTCCGAGGAATCTGCTAGCTTTACAGGACAAATAAGCGCACGTACATTATGTTATTATTATTATATTATAAAATACTCTAAAACGCGTGGGAAAACCACAATAGCTTTTCCCACGCAACCTTTTGTTTTTTTTTCCCGTTCCTCACGTAACCTTTTTGTTTTTTCCACATAGTTATTATTATATTATATCTATTACGTTTTTTTTTATATATGGTTGAAAAGTGAAGATTGGTTCTGTACCAGGTGGTGATATGCTTGATAAAGTTTAGCTTTCCCCATTTTTTTCTTCTTCTTATTTTCCCCTGTTTTTTTGTCTTAGATTTTGTTTCCTTTTTTTTTTTTTTTCAAAATTCACTTCTTCTTCTTCTTCTTCTTCTTCTTCTTCTTTTTAAATTATCTTTGCTAATTTTTTAAAATATTGAACTGATTGAGAATTTAGCTTCATAGTTTTTTTAAAAAAATTCTGTGGATTGCTACAGTGTTTCTCCCATACAGTTTTTGTTTTGCTGCAGTGTTTTCCCACATGTTTATTTCTTTAAATTATCTTTGTCGAATTTATTTTTTCAATATTGAGTTAGTTGAGAATTTA
>Ga0325411_1003809_pt1 | contig 16963 bp, 14 predicted proteins | sample PopdelMetagenome_13_FD_206181 | JGI IMG/M metagenome (GOLD analysis project Ga0325411, IMG submission 206181) | Populus deltoides microbial communities from Bellville, Georgia, United States - Xylem-PdIQD-R4 | ecosystem: Host-associated > Plants > Phyllosphere > Stem > Wood/Secondary xylem...
ATTTAAAAACACAAAAAAACAATAATTTAAAACAAATAAAAAAATATTTTTTTCAAAAACATTTTTAAAATATAAAGACAAACAAGCAATTAATTCTATAACAAACTAAGGTAAAATTCTTTGTGCTAATGTAAGTATCAGAGTAACCATTCAAAAAAATAAAATAAAATTAGAAATATATAAATTTAATTCTGTTTGTTCTACGTCGATCCTAGTAAATCCGGCTTACGTCCTCTGATTCACATCACCCTAAAATTCAATACCTAAAATAACTGAAAAAGAAAAAAAAAATAAAAAAGAAAAAAAAAGAGAGAGGCCGATCTAAAATAATAGAAAAAAAAAGAGAGAGACCGATCTAAAATAATAAAACGCCCCCCGTCTTCTCCATCTTCCTTATTTTGTATTCTACCTTTCTTCTTCTGTTTGTATTCGCTCCGTTCTCTTCTCCTCTCTTGCATACAAAGACTAAATAATCCAAGAAAACTGGAGAACCAAACAAGAAACCGATAAAAAAAAATCACAAAAATGAAATTCTCTTGAAAGAAAAAGGAAACAAAAGGAGATAAATTAGGAATTTCAAGATTCTTCTCCAACTAGTTAATTAATTTTCTGCTATAATGTCGACGCCATTTTCTGGTATAGACGGAGGGGGAGCAGGAGGAGTAGCGGTAATGGCAGGTCCAGTGAATCCAATCGATCCTTCTGCACCGTCTAAAACTTGCCTAAAAAATTCTGCTTTGAAATCTCCAATTCTTATCTTCCTTTTCTTCCATAAAGCTATCAGGTCCGAGCTCGATGGTCTCCACCGCGCCGCCATCGCTTTTGCCACCACTGGTGGTGATATTAAGCCGTTACTTGAGCGCTACTACCTTTTTCGCTCGATATACAAGCATCACTGCAATGCTGAGGACGAGGTTGGTTTAACTAATTTTTGTTTCAGATTTGTTGATTTTGAGGCTTTGATTGATTTTTGTATACCTAGTTTGTTCAGCTCAGTTTGCTTTTTCATTTTTCAATTATGTATCAGATTCTGTGTGTTAGTGTATTTGCAATCGATTAAGTGGAGTTTTGGAGGTTTTTAGGGATATGCAAATGAATTTGCTTTCTATTTTATTTGCCATTTTAATGATGATTTTGTGTGATTATTGCTTAAATTTTCTCAGTTTTGTTAATCTTGGTAATTTGAGTTGCTTATTTTGGATTGGTTGAGAGTGTGCTTTGTTTTTCGCTGTAGTCGTAGACAGGACCAGTTGAAGGTTTGTGCATGGTTGCATTGATACATATGGATAGTATCTCTATACTTTGATACTAGCATGGTGGTGCTAAATATTTTTTCTTCTTGCAAAACAAGGTTCGGCAGAATCTGAATCGCCAATAGCAATAGCAGTTCATTACGTGGCTTTGTGATTGAATTACATGTGATAGCTTTGATTAAGGCTTTACCGGATTGTTAAGAATGAGCACGTATTGTCGGGCCTATTAGTTTCCTAAACAACAGGTTTTAGAGTAGATCAAGTACCATGTGCCTTGAATTCATGTTGTCTTGCTGGAATATAATTAAAATTTCTCTTTTGTTATATAATTTGGCGGGACTTGGAACTATCATTTCTTCTGGAATTACTTGATCACATATAGGGTAATATTTACTCTCTTTTCCTTTTCTTTTTCTGTCATTAGTGCACACAATGACATTTGCAATCAGAGTTTAAAATTTTATTTCGTTGCTTGATCAAAGTGCATATCCTCATTTCCAACTTAAATGTTGAATTTCAGATGTACAGGGTCAAATCTTTTGAGTCATGAGAAGCTTGTAACTATTTTGTAGTTTATGCACACTTTAGTTGGATTTGCAGATTGAATTTTGTCTATTGGGAAGACGATGTCTATAAGTCACCACATGCAATTTAGCCTCAAAAAGGCATGATACTGCCACAACATAATATGAGACGCTTACACTGTTTTTGTAACATCTATCACATGTTTATGGCAAGACCCTCTCAAATGCTAGGAAACTGAAATATCAGATTATACTTCAACTGTCACCACTCATGGTCTTTGGTCATTAGATTAATTATCACATGGTAGATTATGGACTCCATATGTTTTGTCAGGTACTTAATTTCCTGCCTGTCTTGATTGTGGTATGCATTGTTCGCTATAATCAATTCACATTATTTCAGATATATTCTTTTTTTCCCTTTTAATCTGCATTCTTTTCTCAAGGTATCAGTTATTGAATTAGCATTGCATTTATACTCTTGTCCCTCCTTTCTTAAGTTATAGAGTATTCCATCATGTATCTAGCTTTGCCCGATGGTTATTTTTACACTGATAATTTTGGGGTTGAGAGCTATTTGTAACTATATAATCTGGCTGGGGCATCTGACACAAAACAAAATAAAGCTGGCAAGAGTTTAGAAGTTACAGATATTATAAGCATGTAAAACTTTAGCCAAATGGAGAAGGTTGAGAGGGTAAGAAAATCTGATAATCATTGTTTCTGCACAACAGTAATATCAGCCATCTTTCTCTAATTAATTATGCTGTGAAATATCTTTATGATATATTATGATCTCTGAACTGAAAACTTATCATGGAATTTATCTCAAGTTGATCTAGATATTATTATATGAAGTGTGATGAATGAAAAAGGTATATTTTGGAGAAATCTGCCACTTGTTCATGCAAGAAATACTAGCATTGTAGCTTTTAGTAGAAATGGTTTTGTCAAATAACAGTATAAATTTTCTTTTCCACATGTTTGGCTATAGTACAAGCTTTAAAATCCTGATGCATTTCCTGTTCACGATCCAGTACAAAGTGAAACGGGAATAAGACAATTGTTACTGTAGTTTCATGCTTCTACTCTTGATCCTTAAACTGACCAAAGGTAGAAAGTGCTGTCAGAAACAACTGTGGCATGAATTCCATAGTCATCTGTCAATTGGAATTTGTTAGTCTGATCAGATCAATCGGTATTGGAAAGCATCAGTGCTTTTGTAGGTCTATAATATCTGAAAAATCTAGAAAACAGTGTGTCCTGGGAACGTGTATTGAAACACACAGGACTGGTATTTGGAATGTTGACGTGGTCATTTATTTTTTGTTCACTAGGAGGCCCATCAGGTCTTGCGCTGCTCAATGGTGTATAATCCCTTTCTTTTAACCTCTCTCATTCTTGATGTGACTGAGATTCAATGGCTGGCTGTTTTGGATTATGCATTTGTCTTTATTAGCTAGTTAGGTAGCATCCACTAGTTAAAACAAGCAATTGTGGGCGATAAATTCCGTGTATAAAAGTCAGTGTTACTATTTTCACATGGATTTTTAAGGTCTCTGCTATCTATTTTTGAGAGAATCATAATTCATAGCATGATGAAGCAATTAATGTGATAAATGATGTTACCAGCCACAAATTTCGTGCTTGAAAATGGATCATTTCCCTGTTCTTTGGGTTTAGCTTATACACAATTAGCTGAGGATTCTGACAGTATGTTTTTTGTGACTGGAGGTTATTTTTCCTGCTCTTGATATACGTGTGAAGAATGTGGCACGGACTTACTCCCTTGAACATGAGGGGGAGAGTGTTCTTTTCGATCAATTGTTTGAGTTGCTCAATTCAAATATGCAAAATGAAGAAAGCTATCGCAGAGAGTTAGCCTCTCGTACAGGAGCCCTTCAAACATCAATTGACCAGCATATGTCCAAGGAAGAGGAACAGGTATTCTTTTTTATCGGTTGTGCAAGGATAGCTTTGCATTTTCTCATGATAGGTTTAAGGGAATTTAAACTTGTTCCCCCTATTGTCTTAATCTGTATCTTCTAACCGCACATGATGTGCAGAGCTTTCTTTAATGCTTTAAACAGTTTAGGAACAAAAAGGAAAAACAAGGATAAATAGATTCCGCAGGTGTAGGGAGATTGTAACAACATGTAGATTGTAGAGTTTCAGATGTAGTAATGAATGATTGACTAAACTAGAGAACAAGAAGATGTTAAAACTATTGACTAACAATCAGAAATGTATATTTCAACTTGAAATAAATCTGTGTCAACACGACTATTTCAGAAGAATCTGAAAGGTGCAATGAAATTCTGTGCATGTTTGAACATTGATATTGATTTCCCTCCAGCACATTAAACATGAATACCTACTAGTTCTTTAAGCTATCAAGCATTCCTTGCTCTGAGAGTTGTCTCTGTTTCAGCATATGACTAATGTGCTTCGGTATCCACTCCAGTTGATAGAAGTTACAATCAACACACAATGAAAGATGTGTTTCTAGTCTTTATGCACTGCCATTGGTTATAAAAATGCAAAGGGGGAGGCTAACAATGCTGCAGTCACATGACATTTGATCTGCATGAAGTGAAGTCCATCCTTTTCGTTTCAGTTGTTCAATAATATTTGCCCCCAAGTTTAACAGGAAAAAGGGGGACAATGTAGGCTATAAGTTCCAATAGCAAATTGCCAGCTCCAACATCCTTTTTATACAAGATATATATGGTTTTGGCATGAATATTATGACACTACATCTTATCCTCTACAAGGATTTCCCTGAGGAATAGAGTGCACATCTGCATTGCTCAAGGGAAGACTTCTGAATAGATATTCTAGAAATAAGTAGGTTTGTCTGTCTTTCAGATTTTTCTATGTGCAACAAATTAGTACTGCTCAGGGTGAGCTGACAGGGAACAAGGTGCTCTCTGAGTTTTTGAATCCATACCACTGAGACTTCTCTTTCTAACTGGCAATTATATTTCACAAATAATTCATTAGGAGTTTGATACACTCAGTCAAAAATAAATTCGAATTTCACCAGCTTGTTGTTGGATGTGGCAGGTCTTTCCCTTGCTAATCGAGAAGTTTTCATTTGAAGAACAGGCCTCATTGGCATGGCAGTTTCTGTGCAGCATTCCTGTTAATATGATGGCAGAGTTTCTTCCTTGGCTTTCTTCCTCTATATCATCTGATGAACATCAGGATATGCACAAGTGCTTGTGTAAGATAATCCCAGAAGAGAAACTTCTTCGGCAGGTGAGGATATATTTGGCTGTTAATTTATTTTGGATGGACTTGAACAAGCTGACTCAAACTTCTATTGATGAAGGTTATTTTCTCCTGGATGAAAGGGGCAAAATTGTCTGAAACGTGTAAGAGCTGTGAAGATAATTCTAAGGCCTGGTGTCAAGATTCAGGAGCGCCAACTCTAGGGTGTCAAAGCATGAAAGGACACTGTGCATGTGAATCTTCTAGAATGGGTAAAAGGAAATATATGGAGCTAAATTGTGATGCCACCCTTTCCACTGAATTCCATCCAATAGATGAAATTCTGCTTTGGCACAATGCCATTAAAAGAGAGTTGAATGATATAACTGAGGCAGCTAGGAGCATCCAGCATTCTGGAGATTTTTCTAATCTGTCTTCATTCAACAAGAGGCTGCAATTCATTGCTGAAGTTTGCATCTTTCACAGGTGCAGTTATTTTTGTGTTTCCATATTATGTCCTTATAACATTGTTTAAGTGCAGCAACTTGTTTGTTTCATCAGTAGTGTGTTGATGTAACTTTCTTCATGCCTAAAGATAAGTATTTGGGGTGATTAGTCCTTCATAGTACAGTCCACTGCATGACTTACGCATTCTACCTCTTGTCAGTCTTTTGAATCCTTAGTTGTGTTGTCTTTTTAGAAAACCCTTCTCCTCAATAAAGTATGGAAGCTTTTGAATGGTCAAATCTCCTCAAATTGCACTTCTTTAAAGGCAGTTGAACTTCTTGGACCTTTCCTTTTCCTTTCACTGCCTTCACAGGACACAGACAAGCATAATAGAAAGAGAACATGAATATTATTTTTGTCTTGTTATCAAACTTATGACCACTTCACATTTTTGAATGTGTTTTTTGTTTTCTATGACTGCAGTATGGCCGAGGACAAAATTATATTCCCTGCTGTAGATGCGGAACTCTCTTTTGCCCAGGAGCATGCAGAAGAAGAAGTTCAGTTTGACAAGCTTAGGTGCCTGATAGAAAGTATTCAAAATGCTGGAGCCTACACATCTCTTACTGATTTCTATACAAAGCTGTGTTCCCAAGCTGATCAAATCATGGACAACATACAGAAACACTTCCAAAATGAGGAAGTTCAGGTAAGCATATTGCTGCATCACTGTGGAACTTGTCTTCCCTACAGAGATGATTTTCTAGTTCTTGCATTCTCTAACCGAACAAGAAGAAAAGAAAAGAAGGAAAGATAGAGCTGAAAAATGTCACCTGCATATTGGTTGAGATTTAAAATCAACAGCCTTGCACCTCTTGGCTTTGGCTAGCTTGGCAAGCCATCTGACATGTATATTGCTTTGGCAGGTTCTTCCACTTGCTCGAAAGCACTTTAGTGCCAAAAGACAGCGTGAACTTCTTTATCAAAGCTTATGTGTGATGCCCTTGAAATTGATTGAATGTGTCTTACCGTGGTTGGTAGGGTCACTTAGTGAAGAAGCAGCGAGGTCTTTTCTTCAAAATATGTACATGGCAGGTTCAGAGTCATTTCACCACCTCTCCTTTTTATTGATACTCTTTATATCGTTATGACATTTTATAGAGGGTCTGCCACTGTGGTATTCATGCTATCAGTGCTTCATATCTGTCAAGTCCTAACTTGCAGTGTGATCTCTTGCAGCTCCAGCTTCAGATTCTGCACTGGTTACACTTTTTTCTGGTTGGGCATGCAAGGGTGGTTCTAAAAATGTTTGTTTGTCTTCAAGTGCTATTGGTTGTTGTCCGGTGAGAATCTTGGCTGGGACCGAGGAAGATACTAAACAGCAGTCCTGTAAATGCAGCCCTAGGTCATCTGTTGATGAGAAGTCTTCCTTTGTCCAAGTAGATGGAGCTGATGACTGTAGAAGGCCAGGGAAACGTGGAAACTTGTTAGCTCAGGAAGACAGCGGTTGTCCCTCTTCAGAGCCTGTTGATACCCAAAAATCATCTTGTAGCAATAAATCTTGTTGTGTCCCTGGGTTAGGAGTAAGTAGCAACAATCTAGGAATTAGTTCTCTTGCTGCAGCTAAATCTCTACGCTCATCTTTTAGTCCTTCTGCTCCTTCCCTTAACTCCAGCCTTTTTAACTGGGAAATGGACACGAGCCCCACGAATATTGGTTGCTCATCACGGCCTATTGATAACATATTTCAATTTCATAAAGCCATCCGCAAAGACCTGGAGTATTTAGATGTTGAATCTGGAAAACTAAATGAATGCAATGAAACTTTGCTTAGGCAGTTTACAGGTAGATTTCGTCTGCTGTGGGGTTTGTATAGAGCACATAGTAATGCAGAGGATGATATAGTATTCCCAGCATTAGAATCTAAAGAAACACTTCATAATGTTAGCCATTCTTACACTCTGGACCACAAGCAGGAGGAGAAATTATTTGAAGATATCTCATCTGCACTTTCTGAGCTCACTCAACTTCAAGACTACTTGAAGAATACAAATCATGCTGATGAATTAATTGGAAAGCATGCTAATTTGTCTGATTGTAACTATACAGTTACACAGTATAATGAGCTTGCGACAAAGCTTCAGGGGATGTGCAAATCCATTAGAGTAACACTGGATCAACATGTTTTCCGGGAAGAACTTGAGTTGTGGCCATTATTTGACAGGCATTTTTCTGTAGAGGAGCAGGACAAAATTGTTGGTCAGATAATTGGTACCACAGGTGCAGAGGTGCTTCAATCGATGTTGCCATGGGTAACGTCTGCTCTCACTCAGGAGGAGCAGAACAGGATGATGGACACGTGGAAGCAGGCGACCAAAAACACAATGTTTAGTGAGTGGCTTAATGAATGGTGGGAAGGAACTTTTGCTGCAACGCCACATGCTACAACATCAGAGAGTTGTATATCACTAGGTTTCTGCAATCTTTTATTGGCACTATCAATTTATTTTTTATTTGCTGTTGAATGTGGCACAATTTGTGTGTGAATAAAGCTGCAAACTTGAGACATTCTGTGATGTTTCTTTGAAGTAGCTTTTTATTCTAGCTGGTATTAAAACATTTTAAAGATATATTTTTGTTGTTTTATCTTTTATCTTTTTGTTTAGGTACTGATCTCCATGAAAGTCTGGATCAAAGCGATCATACATTTAAGCCTGGCTGGAAAGATATTTTTCGGATGAATCAAAATGAGCTTGAAGCAGAGATTAGGAAAGTTTCTAGAGATTCAACTCTTGATCCAAGAAGAAAAGCTTACCTTATTCAAAATCTTATGACCAGGTTTCTTCATGCTGTGTAAACTTTCTACAGTTTTCTGCATTACTATTCTTCTACTTGCTCTGATCAACATATTTGATTATGTTAGCCGCTGGATAGCCGCGCAGCAGAAGTCACCTCAAGCAAGAACTGGTGACCATTCAAATGGTGGAGACTTACTTGGATGTTCTCCTTCATTTCGAGGCCCAGAGAAACAAGAATTTGGGTGTGAGCATTACAAAAGAAATTGTAAACTACGTGCTGCTTGTTGTGGCAAGTTATTTGCATGTAGGTTCTGCCATGATAAAGTCAGTGACCATTCGATGGATAGGTAACTTAGTGTTATTCAGTCGTACTTGGTTTTGATTGGACTTTCTATTAACTTGATAGTATTTTAATTCTGTACTTTCAGGAAGGCTACATCTGAAATGATGTGTATGCGCTGTCTGAAAATTCAGCAGGTTGGACCAGTTTGCACTTCTATTTCCTGCGGTGGGTTCTCAATGGCGAAGTACTATTGCAGCATCTGCAAATTTTTTGACGATGAAAGGTATTCAGATTAATTGATGCCAGAAAACATGAAAGAATATTGTGGTTCCTGGTTACGCTTAGCCAGGTAGTACATTTCTGGATTTCAAATAGAAATGTGATGTACATTTTCTATCATTAATATATTCACTTGTTCTTCCAAAATCTGTAACTTGCAATCTCTCTTGTAGTTTCTCTAGCTTGGAAATTCAACTTTTTCAACGATTATAATTACAGGGTGCATATGAAGTCAGCTACATGTCTGGAATCGTATACCACAAGAAATATATTCGCATTTTACACTCTCTTCCATTTTAATTAATGGAATAATAATATTGATTGCAATGATAATTGACTGTAAATGACCTTTTTCCTTTTCATTTATTTTTTAAGCCATGGTGAGAAAGGTATAGGTCTAACTTAGCAAAGCAATTCAATCAGTTCAACTCTCCAATGGTCTATAAATTCATGCAAGTAAATGCTTCTGAACTCATCCTTACTACTTGATTTCCTGCGATGCACTGAATTTATTTCAGGGCTGTTTATCATTGTCCTTTCTGCAATTTATGCCGTGTGGGTACTGGGCTTGGTGCTGACTTCTTTCATTGCATGAAGTGCAATTGTTGCCTGGCAATGAAACTAGCTGACCACAAATGTCGAGAGAAAGGTCTGGAAACAAATTGCCCAATCTGCTGCGACGACATGTTCACTTCAAGTGCAAGTGTCAAGGCTCTTCCTTGCGGCCATTTCATGCATTCAACCTGTTTTCAGGTCTATTTTTTACTGGTTTTGTCTGGTTATTGCCGTTCCTTTCTGTTTCAACTTTTTGCCTGTTGCAGTGATATGGTAAGTACCTTTTTTTTGTGTGCCTGGTACTTAATTCTGTTTGCACTTCATTGTGTCAGGCGTACACTTGTAGTCACTACATCTGCCCAATTTGCAGCAAATCTCTGGGAGACATGTCGGTAAGATAAAAATGATTCATCTTCTCAGTCTGTTCTTCTATGATGCTATTGTAGAGTGCCATCAAGGGAATTGATGTTTAGAGTTGCACATGGCGTATTAATGAGGAATACTTCCAATATATTGAACATTTTTTTGTTGGTCCTTGAGTGAAATTTATTTTGTTGATCTGATCATAAAAAGTTATGATTACTTACAAGTATTGCTCATTGCCTAATTTCTAGATCTTGTTAACCTCGCTACATCTCTTATCCAGGTATTGAGCATTTTTTTTGTTGTTCCTAAAGTGAAATTTATTTTGTTGATCATAAAAATTTATTACAAAAAAAAACTAAAAGCGACCAGTAAAACATTGTAGCTTAGTTTCACTGTGTGAAATGCGACTTTTACTCTTATCCCAAAAACTTAGGAATCTTACAATCGGGGATAGGGGATAGAATCATTTTTTCCAGGGGATCCATTAGTCATTGTAAAATTGATTGAGGATAAATTAGCAGATACTTTTTTTTGTCACAGTAAAATAACTATTTTGCTCTTCAAAGCAAAATAATGATAAGCTTTTGGTCAGAGGTTCTTTTGTCTTTTTTTTAAAAATTGCACAGTTAAGTTACGATCATACCCTTAAGAGAAAAAAAGTGAACATGCATAGAGAGGCTTCTGTCTTTTCTATTTTTTAAACAGTTAAATAACAAAACTACCATGGAAATCCAAAAAAACTAAGGCTAGTTTCAAGGGTGTTTTAATGTTTTCATTTTGTTTTTTTTTTGTAATGTTTGGATTTAGTTAGGGATTGTTTGATAATTTTAAATAATTAAATATTATATAAAAAAGTTATTGACGTGTGCAATGCATGCGCCAACACGTGATAGCCCCCGCACTTTTTGGGCAGCGCATGCGGGGCCTTACGATTACCAAAATCCTCCATCTGCGACGGTGTTGAAAGTGGTGAGTCATCTTTTTTCTGGTAGTGTGCCTGTGCTCAAGGTGGAGATCCGGTTGGGTTGAGGTGGAGTTTTTTTTCTTTCCTCTCTTTTCTCTCTTATGCCCTTGAAATTCACGCCAACCCTTTTAAAAAACAATTGTATCGTCCAGTTTGTAATTTTATCGATTTTGTCTCTCATTCTTTTTATTACTATTTATTTTGCATTTGATGATTTTTTAAGTTTAGCTTTTTTTTTCAATTTCATCTCTAGACATTTTTTTCAATTTGATTTTTATATTCAATTTGGTCTCCTGCTTTTGATTGTTTTTTTAATGTGTTTTATACTTATCTTAATTAATTTTTTTTTTCAATTTCATCCCTTACTATTTTATTGCATTTTTAAATCCAATTTTGGTTCCCATTATTTTTATTATTGCTATTTTCTTATACTTTTCTTGATATATTTTTTTTTCAACATTTTATTTAATTTAGTTTTTTTTATCCAATTTAGATCCTTATTCTTTCAATTACTTTTTTAGATTTTTTTTTTAATTTATTTTGTTTTTTAATTTAGCCCCTAATTATTTTATTTCATTTTGTTTTTATACCATGTTTGGTCCACATTGTTTGGGTTTAAAATTGTTTTCCGGTTAGAAATTCTACTTTGTTATTTTGTCATGATTGTCTTCATACTTGGTAATTCTTGTCTCATGACTCGGGCTCGATTTAAGTTCAACTTTTTTAGGGTCATTCATTAAAAATTAATATTTTTTTTCCAAATTCATCATTTGACATTTGGTTACTAGGCCCTTAACTTCTTTGGTTGTTCTACTTTTCTTTAGTTGAGTTATCTGATTTTATATCTCCGATAACAGGTTAGTTGAGTTAATCCGGGTTGATTCAGTTTTTTTTTCCTCGATGTTTTTTTTTATGAAATTGATTTTTTTTTCAATTTCATCATTTGACATTAAATTATTGGCCCTTGAGCTTTATGATTTTTTCACTTTTCTTTCTGTTGGGTTAGGTTATTTTAAGTGCGGGTTAGTCAAGTTAGCTCAGATTGACTCTGGTTTTCAATGTTTATTTATTTAACTCTTTTTTTTCTGCTAGGTTTTTTTTTTTTGGAAGTCTAGTTTTTTTTATTCTAATCATATGTCGCGGGTGGCAGGTTGGTCGAGTTAATCCGTGTTGACATGAGTTTTTTTTTCCTTGATTTTTTTTTAAAATTTTATCATTTGATATTAAATTATTGGTCTTTGAGCTTTATTATTTTTTTGTTTTTTTAGGTTATCTTGGGAGTGAGCTAGTAAAGTTAACACGGATTAGCTCGATTTTGTTTTTGAGCATTGGTTTTTTTTTACTAGGTCCTTTTGGAATTCTATTTTTTTTTATCCCAATCTCCTATCGCGGGTTAGTCAAGTTTGCCCGGGTTGATTTGGGTTTTCTTCTTCGATGTTATATTTTTTGAATTTTTTTTTATCCTTTAATATTAGGTTATTAGGCCTTGAACTTTGCAATTTCTTTTCGCTTTTTTTTCTGTGAGTTATTTCGATTTCATATCTCATGTTGCGTGCTAATAAAATTAACTCGGGTTTGCTTGAATTGTCATTACCTGGGCATTCTTTATTTACATTAGAAAACATTTGACCCAATCCATGGTGTAGCACTGAGCCTATTTAATGATTACTTGCAAGCACTGCCCGTTGCCTCATTGCTAGATCTTATTAACCTGGCTACTCTTCTTCTCCAGGTATTAAAACTAAATGGTTGGTGTGATCTTTTCTTTACGTTTTTAAAATTCAAATGGAGTTCAGTAAATTATTTAAACGATTCCTGATAACAAAAAAAGAAAAAGGGATCATGAGAATTTACATGTTCATAACGTGGTAATGACAGTCTAGAAAAAGTTTTTGGTTTCTTTCTTATATTTTTTAAACAATCGTATGAGACTTGGTTTTGTTTGACTAGGTTAGAATTTTGCTTTATTGTTCGAATGAGGGGCCATTGCAGGTTCTTGTCTGTTCATAATATTTGCTTTGTTGGTTGTGATACTTATTTGGTGCTTGATGTGCAGTCCTGTTATTTGAATGAATAGTCCTTTAAAGAATAGTATGGCGGTATGCTTGTTACATGGACTGTTCTGTCCGCTTGCATTTTCCTTGTATTAAACAGAATCTACAAACCAAATCCTTCTAATCCATGTACCAAAGACTTCTAGAGAGATATGCTTCCCAGCAATCCTCAACTAGCAGGCTGCTAAGAATTAGACATCGCATGCAGGGATCTTTTCAGTTACCCTCTTTATAGTTGCCAAGGAAGCTAGAGGAAATGAATAGATTATAAAATTGAAATTCAGCATTCTAGATATTGTAATCAGATCTGAAAAACACCTGAATTGCCTTAATGGTTCCAGGAGATAACTGAGCTATTCTTTTGGACAAAAAATGAACTTGAAATAATATTTTTCATAAAAATTAACTTCAAAGCCATACCTGTATCTGCATTCTATTGAAGTATACCATTGAAATGTAAATGAAAACTTATTTTAGAATGCAGTGGGAATGTTTGTTCATGTCGTATTATGTACTGAGGATGAAATAATGATGAGGTGCATTAAATGTTTCTGAAGGCTTTGTTCTTTTCGTTCAGGTTTACTTTGGTATGCTTGATGCGCTGTTGGCTTCTGAGGAGCTTCCAGAAGAGTACCGGGATCGCTGTCAGGTAATTATCCGAACTCTCCTTTGAGCATAATCACCCTTCAAGGAATACTAAGACTGATTTCGTTAATGCAGGATATATTGTGCAATGACTGTGACAAGAAGGGCACAGCACCGTTTCACTGGCTATACCACAAGTGTAGGTTTTGTGGATCATACAATACCAGGGTAATTAAGGTTGATTCAACTGATTCAAACTGCTCAACTTCAAACCAGTGAGGGCATATGGCCTTCGCATGTAAGCACTCCTTGGCGCCCAACAATCACACGGGTTTGTAAATGATATGTCATTACAATAGTCAGTTCCATTTTACCATTGTTTTCCTCGGCTGTATTATTTTCAGCTAGCGGGGGGCAGCAGCACCCATGTTATGCCGCATGGTTTTTGTTTCTTATTTCACGCTCATTGGCTCGCCCAGGTAAAAGTGTTTCTAAAGAAGTGTATAGGAAAATCGAATTTTTTTTTTGTTTTGGTTGCTGAGTTTAGCCGAGTTACCTTGTGAAATATTACAGTCCTCGATTTTATAAGCTGTGTTCCGAGCCATGAATGTTGATCTTGATTTCAGTCGCTTAGAAATCTTAGAATGCATATATGGGCACCCTGAGATTTTCTTGAGAAATCCCTTGGGAATGCTTCACATCGGATGTTTAAACATTTTAGCTATTCGGTGTCGTGTTAGGGAGGGTTGGATGGAATACATGTACTTGATCAAATCACATGCACCAACAGGTGAAGCATACTTTCTGGCTTGTATCTATCTGCCAAGGAGAATTTGACTCGGCCAGCGCACAACGGCTTAAAGCACCAGTTATACTTGTACCTACCTTACACCTAGCTTGGTCAACGCAATTGTGTTTTGCTGAATTCATCCCCATTGCGTGTCACCCCGATGCCTTATCCAAACAAGACCTCTCATCAATTATGAAATTTCTGTAACCACAAAAATCATCTATAAAAAAAATCATCTGGCACCATCAAAACTCCAAGGATTCCCTATCTTGTTTTCTATGAAATTACAGTGTCCATTAGCGCGTGTTGAAATATATTGCACTCCTAACTCTTGTAAGTTTTTTTTTCTGTTTGAATCGTTTGCTTAGGGATGATGAACTCAAATTTGATGGTTTGAAAATTTAGCTAAAATTTGAAACGTAGAGTTTAAATCTGTGCTGTGCCATCCCGTTTCTCACTCTCACTTTGGCCATTATGGCCTGTTTGATATTGTGGTAAAAATTATAGTTTGAAGTATTTTTTTGTTTATAAATATATTAAAATAATATTTTTTATTTTTTAAAAATAATTTTTAAGATCAGTATATTAAAACGACCTGAAAATATAAAAAAATTTAATAAATTTTTTTTTTTAAATTTTGAACAAACACGGTTTCAACTGCGTTTTCAAATTATGAAATCATCATCTTGATTGCCAAAGGTGCACACGCTTGACTCCACAAGTTCGTAAAATTATCACATTTGTAATTATTAAAGCATCATAATTTTTAATTGTTGGTATTTTTGTAAAGTAAAAACACCTCAAATTTAAGTTTATTATTTACATTAAATTAGTATATTATTATTGTTGTTGTTATTGTTATTATTATTATTGTATTAGAACATCAACATGATATACATGCAATTCACACATGTGCAAGCCAAGAAGCCGCGGAAAAGTTGAGAGTGATTTTATTTTTTAAAAAAGACAACTTGAAAAGAAGGATAAAACAAATAACATTAACACAAAAAAAATAAAATTCACTGTATATATTCACCCATCCTTCTATTTATCTACATAATGAAGGTCAGAGAAGGGTGGATAAAAAAAAAATGCTACATAAACGATTATTTAACTAGGGTTTTAATGCGAGAAACTACGTAAACACAAAACGATTGAACCGGAGAAAACTTGCATTCTTTTCACCAAAAGCTTGAAAAAAAAAAACTTTAATAACACATTTATCATTGCTGATTGTTTCTGCTCCCGCTAATTGAGAGTTCATAAATTGTCCATAATTTACAATATGCAAATACATTGCATATTTACTACAATCTGTATCTCGAGGTTTTTAAGTCATGGAAGTGTATGTTAGTGCCAAAGTTTCGTTGATGTGCCAAGAAGAAAAAAAAAAGCCAGATGCGGGATCCAGCTTGCCTGGACTCGGCCTAGGCGAGTAAGGAGTCTGCTCGCCTGGGCTGGTTCAGCCCAGGCCCAGCCCAGGGGAGCTGGGTTGCTTGCCCGGTTAGTGTAGGTATTTGAGCATGCTCGCAGCCCGGCTACGGAAAAATTCACATTTTTTATGTATTTTTTATTATATATATATATATTTATATATTGTGTAAATATTTTTTATATTTTTCTATATATAATCTCATATAGGTTCTTGTTTTCTTTTGCACTCAATCTTATTCTACCGGTCTTCGTGCCAATATTATTTTTATCGGACAAGAAATACAGCCCGTTATCTAAACCGATAAAATTTATATATTATTATTTCACAAAAATCTTTCCATACAGCGGGTTATAAATAGTCATGTCACCTTCTGTCTAGCCTTTTTCCTTAACGAAGGTAAAAGTAATTTGTGTAACAAGTTTTTTTTTTTTTTTTCAATAAGAATTCAAGGGCTAGAGTAAGGTAAGGGATCTGGGAGTCATATAAAAAAAAACATCATTCATCTCCTTTATTTTTTTTTTAACTTGCTTAACAGCTAACACAAAACTTAAATTGATTTAAGTTGTAATATTAATTTAAATTTTTTAAAATAACTTCATATTTTAACACACATGTGTATTTTTTAAGACTCTAATCTGCAATGTTATTATAAGAAGTTAAGAATAATTTAAAATTTTAACACACACATTGCACATATTAAGCACCCTTACATACAATTTTTAAAAATATTTTATCGAGCTTTAATCACTCAATGATGTTTAATTTTGTTTACAAAACTAATCTTACATTTGTAAATAAGAAGAAAACTCAAAAAAACAAGTAATATACTGTAAGAAATCAGATAGTTTAAAATCTGTTTTGAAGTCTGATTGTGGTTATTTTTAAAGTATTTTTTTACTTAGAAATATATTAAAATAATCTAAAAATATCAAAAAAATATTAATTTAAAATAAAAAAATTAATTTTTAAAAAATACTTTTAAAATTAAAAAATAAACAGGCAAGATTTCACTCATCCAACTCCTTGTACCTTGTTTTTGTTTCCTTTTCTCTTGAAAAATTAGCGAAGACTTATGAGTGTCAAACTCTGAGGCAGTGTGTTTTGAACGCGGTTTAATCTGTGTTTTTAAAAAATTTAATATAATTTATATGTTTTACATCGTTTTGATGTGCTGATTTCAAAAATAATTTTTAAAAAATAAAAAAAATATTATTAACATATATTTTAACATGAAAAGTTATTTAAAAAGCATCCACAACTACACTACCAAACACGCTCTTAATCCGAAAAGTACTATATTAAACAAATAAAGAAAGAAATGGTGGCAGGGCAAGAGATGAATTTAGTTTTTTTATTTTACTTGTTCGAGAAGAAAAAGATGTAAAGAGAAATTATAAATATATAATATTCTAGCTGT
>Ga0325411_1003810_pt1 | contig 16962 bp, 4 predicted proteins | sample PopdelMetagenome_13_FD_206181 | JGI IMG/M metagenome (GOLD analysis project Ga0325411, IMG submission 206181) | Populus deltoides microbial communities from Bellville, Georgia, United States - Xylem-PdIQD-R4 | ecosystem: Host-associated > Plants > Phyllosphere > Stem > Wood/Secondary xylem...
GTGAAATAATATAAGAAAATGATAGTAGTAGACAGTGGTCCTGCCACGCCACTACATGGGAGGAGTGGTCATGTGCAGACTGCTGCTGGGAATGGTCCTGCCAGGAGGAGGAGCTATGAGAGCGAGCAATTTACAAGGCTCCACAGCCGAGAAAGCATTCTATAAAGGAAGGGAGGGTGGGCACTTGGTATTATTTTACATTATCTTCTACTTCTCGTATCTCTACAACACTAGTGCTGGCCACAACATTTCCCTTCATTATATATCGCTTTTAATTAGTGCCCCTAATTAACCCAGGATGTCCCTAATATCACTATATATTATGTGTGTTTTTAGTTGTTCTGTCTTTTTTTATTCATTCATTCATTAAGAAATATGTTTCCATAATATTATCGTTTGCTTATGGCCTGTTTGTTATTTACTGTGACTTTTTAAAATGTTATTTACTTTAAAAATTTATTAAAAACTCGATAAAGAGATATTGTCGTCGGTCTAGACCAGAATTGCAACTGTGATAAGAGAATGTCCACAGAGTGCTGAGAGGGAATGTACAATGGCGGCCGCAAGCCTCTTTCAATATTTCCCTTGTTGAGATGGTGTTTTACACTGTTTTTGTTTCTTTTTTTGGGTGCGTTTATTTTTGCAGTAGAGTTGCGCTTTTTCAAGATTTTAAATTTTTTTATTTTTAATTATTTTGATATTCTAATATTAGAAATAAAATTTTAAAAATAAAATAGTTATTTTAATATATTTTTAAATAAAAAAGTATTTTAAAGAGCAATATTATTATAATATTAAACATATTCTTAGATATTTTGTAAAAGTGTTTTTTAACCTGAAAAAATATTAAATTGATATTATTTAGTATTTTATTATGATGTTGATATAATGATTTTTAAAATAAAAAGATGTAAACATAGTTTATTTTAATATATATATTTTTTAAATAAAGGGTTATTTGAAGATATGCTCTCGCACCACCACAAGGATCAGATGCAACCTTGAGACAGCAGTACAAGGAAGGGAAAGGAGCAGGGACCTAGGAAGTAGGGGTTTTCGAAGGACAATGGGCTCTTTATTCTAGCTAGACCAGGGCCGGCCACTTGTTGCTTTGCTGTCATTGCTTCAATAAGCAGATGAGTGGTGGCAGTCGAAGATCAAATCCTCCTGCTGCTGATTGGGTGAGCTAAAGCTGATAGATCCTCCCACAACTCTACTCTACTCTACTCGGTGGATCGAGTCATCTCCGACGTGCCCTTAGCACATATGACGGCAGGTGCTCGAGGGGGAGCAAAGCACGCACATACATACATAATAGTGACGACGAAGAGAGTGATGTTGCTGCTATGAAAGCAACGTCTCAATTAATGGTGGCTGTCAATATATATATATATATATATGGTCATGGACACTCATAAACCAAACAACACGTGCTCACACAGTTCCGAGCCTGGTGGCTGGCTAGAACCTGGGGGTCCACTGAAACACTGCCGAATCCCTTCACTGGTTCTGCACGGGTCCACGTGGACAAATACCATTTCACTACCGGGGTCGGGAAGATATATAATAAATAAATAAATAAATAAATAAAATGAACAGTACTCCCATCCTCGTGCTCTCCCGCATCTAATTTCATCACCTTGTACGCTAAGTTTGGCCTCTGGTCTATCCCTAATTAATTCATTAATCCTGTGACGAAGATTTAGGCCTCCTCTTGGGTCAATGCCTTGTCAATAATAATAATAATAATAATAATAATAAGTAATTAATATAGATTGAGATGCAGGTTAAATGAAAATACGTATCAGTATGTATGATGATATATGGTTGAACAATGAAAAATCAATTCTAATATATTAAATTGATCTTTGTTTGCTTGATAAGTTATCCCACTTCAATCCTTCTCCTCTCTCTCTCTCTCCCCTTTAGCAAACAACACTCTCTCCTTTTCTTTTCCTTTTTAATTTTAGGGTTTAGTGGCCCTACACCCATATCTAAATCAAATTTAGTGGACTAAGCTAGCTAGATAGGTGCTGTACGCGATGATAGATTACAACACATCTAGTTCAATGGCGCCGATCTTGACCCCATTAGGAGAGATCATGGCTGTGGTGTCTGGTAGAGAGGGCAGCAGCAGAGATAATCTGACTGATTACCATAATCAAAGCAAAGAGGTGCAGCTTAGATTTGGTTCATGGAGAACTAATCATGAAGTTAATCCATGAGCGGAGATCTCAAGGTGAGATGTAATTCACCTTTAGACTCCTTTTTGGCTTTAATAATTAGGGCAATCCTCTCAACATGATAAGATGAATTTTAAATAAAGTAAAACCAAATGTCATTCTCTTACATTATTGGAGTGCCAAGATCACATCCTCCACTGCCACACAAGAGTCCGAACCCAGCACGAATTAGGCCAGTTGAGCTATCATGCCTAAAGTCAATGGCTTTATTAATCCTCCAAGGCATGATTTTCAAAACCTTGATGGCTTTATTTATCCTCCGGAGGCATTATTTTCAAAACCCTATTATTGAAGGGGCCCTCCTCGGTTTTATATATATTATAATTAATGATGTAGATATGCTGCTGCTGCTGCTTTCCATTATGAAAACAAACATAAAAAGCCCACAACTCCTGTTGCAGGATAACATATTATAATAATATAAACAAGATGATATGTTGCTGTTGGTGTTCATATGTTTAACCTGCTTTTTTTTTTTTATATAAATTTCTTTGAAAAACAACCATGAAGAATACAGGAGCACCGCAGCTTTCAAATCCTAACAAGAAGAACCTACCCTAATTGCCCAAATCGCCTGCCCTCCTTGTACTCATAAACAATTTAACCTTCATGTGTGCGTGTGTGTAGCAGCTAGCTAGTCCTATTGGTATCAGTTTTTGTGTAATGTAACTAAAGTTATCATTTGCTACCTTTTATTATAATAAGAAATCTGTGGAAATGTTGAAGCTTAACCCAATATTTAAATCTCAATTGTAAAGGACAACGTTCTTCTTTGTGAAGTTGAATACCGTGGAAAAGTTCGGTGTGTTTTAAGGAGTTTTTTTCTTTTGTTATTTCTCACTTGTGTTTAAATAAAGGTCGTATGGAATATTATAATCATCGTTGGTAACTTTTTTTAAGTTTTTGATAAGATAATTTCATCCAGATATTTTTTAAATATCGGCCATGGTATAATCAGATAATAAATATTAATATATTTACGAGATCTCTTTTTTTCCTTCTTTCCTTTGAAATTTGTACCCGTTTATTCTAACAATTTTGTTAAAAGTGATTTTCTCAATCTCGACTTCTTACGAAGCCACCATAAGAACCAAAATGTGTTCTTTTATTAATTTTATAAAATATCAAAAAAAGTAAAGAAAAGAACAAAGAAGGTCATAAAAAAAAAGAATAAGAATATTGAATTCTAACAGTAGTTAAAGGAAGGAAGGAAGGAAGGAAGAACCAGAAATAGAGAGGTTAAAGTTTAAAAGCTGAACAAGCACAAGGTTTGTTGTTTATTTTTGTCTCTGTCCCCTGCCATCTCTGCCAGCCTTTCGCGTCTTCTACGTCCACTTGCCCTCTCTGTCTCTTGCGATTTTGAGTTCTTTTCTTGGAGCTCAAATTTTTAAACATCCAATCTTGTGGTAACTTCTCTAATTGTCCCAGGGGTATGATATGATTTGCACAGCTAAGTTCTCTCATTTTTAATGCATTTGGATTAGTGTAACTTTTTACTAGTTCGAGGAGCTCAGTTTTTCTAAAAATTCTCTTCCTTTTCTACTTATTTGCGTTCCAGTTCATTGGTTGGTTCCTAGGTAGGGAGTGTCTTGAGCTGTTCTTCAAGTTTCCAGTGTATTACTCCCTTTTGGGGTTTTTCTTTTCATGTGGACTGATAAAGTTAATTAATTTCCAAAATCTGATCTGGGTTTTTGTTGGTTTCAAATTTAATGATTAAAGAAGTGGAAAAGATCATTTATTTAACCTAAAATATGCTTAAAATAGCTTAATTCGGAGGGTTTTTGAATCTTTGAGAGAGCCATTAAAAAATAGGTTTTTTGACTGCTACTTTATGTGAAACTGTTGGTTAATTTATAGTTTGTTTATTTATTTATATATCTAACTCACTGGTGTTAAGGACGTTAGTATAAAAGAAAGATTATTTTCTGTTCTGTCAAATTATGTAACTGAAAAAAAGTAGCACTCTTTTCTTTTATTTCTTTTGTGAGTTGCATACAAACTGGGATTGTCTTGTACTCATGGGGGTTCTTGTCAAGCTTTTCATGTCTTGAAACTCTTGTCGGCTCCATATAGTTTTTGGGTTCTTTGAGCTTGTGCTGGAGTTCAAGAGAGGTTTCCAAAAAGTGCCGGAAATGGCCAAATAATTGAACTTTGAGGGCATTTCTTACTGAGCAGAAGCGTTGCTAACCAACAACCTTCACCATGCCTTTGTCTGAGCTCCTGTATCGAATGGCCAAGGGGAAAACTGATTCTTCTCAAGAGAAGAATCCTGCTTGTTCAACTGATCTGTCTTTTGTGTAAGTTTCAATTTAACTTATTTATTTAGTTTCTTTATCTTGGATTAGTGGATCATCTCTACATTGAAATGTTTTCTTTCTGGTTTGCTTTCGTTTCTTGTGTCTTTTGGTATCCTTTAAAGCAGACCTGAGAATGATTTTGGTGAGCTAATATGGGAAAATGGTCAGATTCAATACAGTAGAGCTAGAAAGATACAAACTTGTAACAGCTTACCTCCCAAGATTAGAGATAAAGACATAGGAAATGGCACCAATACTAAAACAGGGAAGTTTGGAACGATGGAGTCTACACTGAATGAACTCCTTGCGGTTCCTGCTGTTGAAGTGAGGGCGAATCAAGATGATGACATGGTACCTTGGCTGAATTATCCATTGGATGAACCTCTGCAACATGATTATTGTTCTGATTTTTTGCCCGAATTATCGGGGGTTACTGTAAATGAACACTCCTCCCAGAGTAATTTTCCATCGTTTGATAAAAGAAGTTGTAACCAGTCAATTACGGACTCCCATACTGTTTCGGTACACAATGGTTTGAACTTAGAGCAAGGGGATGTGGTGATGAATTCTTCAGCAGGAGATATTGAAGCTAATAGGCCTAGAACCAGTGCTAGTCAGTTATATCCGTCATCTTCTGAGCAATGCAAAACATCATTTCCGTTTTTTAGATCCAGGGATTCAACTAAAAAAGATGATAGTACAAGCAATGCTGTCCACCATGTCATTGCACCAGATTCTATTCGAGCTCCAACATCAGGAGGTGGTTTTCCCAGCATAAAGATGCAGAAGCAAGTTCCAGCACCATCCCCTATCAACTCCAGTTTAATGAATTTCTCTCACTTTGCAAGACCAGCTGCTCTTGTAAAAGCTAATCTTCAGAACGTTGGCATGAGAGCTAGTTCTGGAACTTCAAGCATGGAAAGAATGCAAAATAAAGATAAGGGCTCAATTGGTTTACCAAAGGAAACAGACTCCCGTTGCCGTCCTAATATGATGTCATCCAAGGTTGAGGTTAAACCAACAGAGGTTAAGCCTGCTGAAGGATCTGTTCCTGCTGAGCTACCTGAGGAAATGAGCCAAGAAGGTGACTCTAAAAGCGATAGAAACTGTCATCAAAATTTTGGTGAAAGTGCAATTAAAGGATTAGAAGATGTTGAAAAGACTACAGAACCTCTGGTTGCTTCTTCTTCTGTTGGTTCGGGCAATAGCACAGAGAGACCTTCTGACGATCCAACTGAGAATCTGAAGAGAAAACATCGTGATACTGAGGAGTCTGAAGGTCCTAGTGAAGTGAGTTTCATACATAGGTTTCACATATTTTCAATGTTTTTTGCTCTTCCGAGACTATATCTCTTTCTTCCACGAACCAAGGAAATAATCTATGTGCAGGATGCTGAAGAAGAATCAGTAGGTGCAAAAAAACCAGCTTCTGCTCGTGCAGGTAATGGGTCCAAGAGAGGTCGGGCAGCAGAAGTTCACAACTTATCTGAAAGGGTGGGCAAGAACATTCCAACATTTCTTCAGAAGATATGCGCTTGTTTGCTTTTGATGTTTTCTTTGGTAGCTATGAATTATTGTATCCTAATTGGTTTTCATTTGGAATTGAATAAACAGAGGCGAAGGGATAGGATCAATGAGAAGATGCGAGCCCTACAAGAACTCATACCTAACTGCAATAAGGTTGGATATTCATATTTATGTTTCTCAGTGAATTTTCTCCACGATCTTATGAAAATGAGTTTTTCTATAAAATTCAAGGATTCAAACATACACCAAGGCTTCGGAGTTAAACCTACACCAAACCTTGGCCTGATTGAAATCAAATTAATTCTTTCAAGTTTGTTCATGTTTATTGAAGTTCCAAAACTATAAATGAAGCTTATCCATTCCAGGTTCTAGAGTTTTATGTTAGTCTAAGCTTTCCTTGAATTTCTTAAGTTGAACTTGTTGCTGTTATCCAGGAAATTTTAATGGAGTTTGAGTGAAGCCAAGTAATTAAGTGTAGATAATTTCATGTGCATCTTTGCTTTGGTTGACTTTGATGTTTTTGCATTATAAGGTGGATAAAGCTTCAATGCTTGATGAGGCCATTGAATATTTAAAGACGCTTCAGCTTCAAGTACAAGTAAATTCTGCCCATTCCTCTCAGTTTATTTAATAACTTCTTGAGTTGGATAATCAAATGACTTTTTGGATCACTCACCATCTTTATGCAGATTATGTCAATGGGAGCTGGAATGTACATGCCATCAATGATGTTACCTCCTGGAATGCCTCACATGCATGCAGCTCATATGGGGCAGTTCTTACCCATGGGCGTTGGAATGGGAATGGGTTTCCGAATGGGCATGCCTGACATGAATGGTGGATATTCTGGTTGCCCTTTGTATCAAGTACCTCCTATGCATGGAGCACATTTCCCTGGCTCGTCAATGTCAGGGCCTAGTGCTTTGCACGGGATGGGAGGACCTAGTCTTCAGATGTTTGGGCTTTCTGGTCAAGGACTACCAATGTCATTTCCTCGTGCACCCTTAGTGCCAATGTCTGGAGGGCCTCCTCCGAAAACAAACAGGGAACCAAATGCTTGTGGGGTCGTAGGTCCTGTGGATAATTTGGATTCAGCTACAGCCTCTAGTTCAAAGGATGCAATTCAGAATATCAACTCGCAAGTGATGCAGAACAATGTTGCCAATAGGTCAATGAATCAGACCTCTAGTCAGGTTTGTTACTTAACCAAGCTGTGTTTTTCTATGAGAATGAAAAGCTCAGTATTGAATATGACTAAATGGATTTTGATTTCATTATGATGCATGATGTGTGCTTTCCTTTCAGCAAGTGCCAATTCATGGCTCATCTTCACTCCCAAGAGAAAGAAAGCATTAGCTATAGGTGCACACATCAATTCCATCTAAAAGTTGCATTATGGAAAATTGCAAGTATGACTCATATAAGCATGAAACTAGTAAATTCTCCATATACAATCCTATTTTTGTTTTTAAAGATGTAGCTCTTCACCCATCATCCCATGAAAACGAAAATTATGCTGATCACTCTAATTAATTTTCATTCGTGAAGGATATTCCCAAGGAAAACATTTTTTACTGAAATTCTTAAGGAAGAACTTAATTACGACTCTCCAAACAGCCTTTTCTTCCAATGAAAATCAAACTGTAGTTTTCATCTCTCCAATTTATGTTCAAAGATTGTGGGCATGTTTCAAATAGTAGACATCATTTAGAGTGCCATGTTCTTAACCTCCCTACTAGCCAAGAAGGCTGAGAAAAATATACAACTGCAATAGCAAAGAAATATTATGCAGATACTTGAATATTTTTTTGTTAAGTGGAAGAGGTCATAGCCACAGAAAATTATGCATTTAGCTTGTCTGAAGGAATGTAAATTTGGGCACGATATCCTATTGAATTAAGTATATGTTAATTTTGATAGTTGGGGTTACCTTTCAGAAAACTGAGTTCTTCAATTGAATTACCTCTGATCCTGAATCTAAAATTAGTTACATCATCCGTGATGCCAGTGCCAAGCAACAAATGAATGTTTTGAACAGCCTGCTTTTGTGCAAAATAATGGTGAAGGCTCAGAAGTTGCTGAAAGTGGAGTGTTGAAGTCAGTTGGTGGAACTGACATCATACCTAGTAGAGCAACTGGTGAGTATTCGTCTATCATGGTTGGCTGTACTTGAACATTGTTGTGAGATCTACTTAATCTGGTTTGTAGAGATAAAAGATTTTTGTCAACTTGAATTTGCTGCAGGTTGTGACTGATTGATAGGTCTGATGCATTGTCATTGGAGGGTGAATCACCTTTGCTTCATATCGACGTTGAACCTATTATTGTACACGGTAAATCTGTGGGATACTGGGCACATATATGAATATGTGAAAAGGTTCCATGGTTTAATGAAGTCGAGCTCTTACAATAATTATTGGAGTTCTAATTTCAGGGAAGTAGAATTACAATTGCACAGATTTGGTATGTTGAGGAAACTCAAGAACGGTCTTACTTGCATCTGTATGTATATTTACTTACACAACCTGAGCAAATAATAATGCACTGTCTAGGAGCAAGCCAACTCAAGAAATATGTATTTGAAAGTTTGTTTTAGTAGATCTCTCATACAAATTCTTTGAACTAATGAAAAAATACTTAATTTTCCAGTATCTCTCTCACCCCCCCTATCATTTCACTGAGCATGCACGAAGAATAGCTAGCAATATGATGGAAAATGTGGTTAGGGTTTTGCAAATGGTTTGTTTGATTTATTCAGTTCGATTTTTCTTAAATTGAACTGAACCAAATTTATGAAAAAAACTGAATTGTGTAAACCTAGATGTTCGGGTTTGGTTTATAGTCTCCACCCCCTCATCTGAATCTGAATAGCAGGCATTTTAACATCTTTCATTTTCTAGCATCTCTACATCATAGTGGACTCATGAATCTTCAATATCTTTGTTCTTCGTAGTGACTGGTGATTCGATGTCAGCTTCAGTGAGACCCGTCTCACCACGCATAAAATGTGCAGAGTCTCATTAGCACTTGAATGAGCTCGAACCAGTTCTTAGTCCTCTGCTCAAAATCCTGAAAAGCCAATTTAAATGGGGAGACAACCATTGGTATTTACCTAGCTGGAGGTTCTCACTCGCTGTTTCATCCTCCCTTGCCTCCATTTCTTCCTCTTCTTTCAGTTTCTTGGTAAAAAAGGGCGATGGTATTTTGCCTCAAGAGAAGTGAATCTATTCCACTAGTTGACATGTGTAAAAGTTACAAAAGAATCCAAACCATTATTTAATCAAATACGCAAATCAATCTTATCAATGAGTACATAATTTTGATGAGATAGTATTTTTGACAACACTAACATAAATTTGACTGAAAAGCTCTTTTCTACTGATCAAACCCAACAACACACCAATCACCAGCACACTATCATATACCATTACATACAACTGAATGAATAAAGAAAACAAATGGAAGAAAATGCCTTTTTACACACCTATATACTTCACAGTGCAAGATTTCATATCTCTGTAAGTATATGCAAGCTTTGTCATTAAGATCCCTTTAATTATTGACTTTAACATCACCCTTGCTGTCAGAGGGGACGGTTTTTGGAGTTGGCGATTTCCCGATTATAGCTTTCTTTGCCTTTACAAGTGATTGCTTTACCCTTGTTAAAATGTTGTTTGAATGCTTTTGAGTAGGCTTGGCTGGAACTTCTCTTGGCAGATCCTGTGATTCTTTTGCGTCTTCAGCATCCCTGACAGAATACTCTAAATTCTGCGTGTCAGATTTGGCAATCTCGTCAACCTTTTCTTGCTCAGAGTTCTCTTCGATGGTTTTTGCAGTTTCTTCTTCTTCTTTTGCTTCTGACACAGAATCTTGGGATTCTTTGACTGGTTCACTGACAACTGTAGTGGCTTCATCCAGCTTTCCCTCTATGTTCCCATCTTTGTGGGTTCCATCTATTGCAGGTATCTCCTCTTTCTTGTTTTCTAAAGCTGGTTCAACACTTTCAACTGTTTTCTCTCCCTCAAATGATTTTTCAGTGATTTTGGCGTTTGAAGCAGCATTGCTGACCTCTTCCACCTTGATGGGCTGAGCTAGTTCCTCTTTTACTGTATCACTTGCTATTTTCTCGCCCTCTGCTTTGATTGTCCCTGCCTCTTTCTCTTCTCTACCCTTTTCGGCTTCTACCACAATCTCTTTCAATGACGCTTCAACCAAATCAGTCCCTTCAGCCTCTGGACCAGCTTTTTGTAAGATTTCAGGAAGAGAAGATTTTCCTCCATCCTCTTTAATCTCAGCTTGAGCTACCTGAGTGATTGCAGCAACTTGTCCTCGCTTTTCATCTGTTGACTTAATCTCAACCTGTTCACTAACTTCAGATTGTCCCTCAGGTTTCACCTCAACTTCACGTTCCTCTGTTTTTTCATCTAGTTTGATGACTTCAGATTGTCCCTCCAGTTTCACCTCAGTCTCAGGAATCACTGATTCTGGTTTTTCAATTTGTTCAGCGACTTCAGATTGTTCCACTTGTTTTCTGATTACAGATTGTCCCTCAGGTTTCACCTCAACTTCTTGTTCTTCTGTTTTTTCATCTAGTTTGATGACTTCAGATTGTCCCTCTAGTTTCGCCTCAGTCTCAGAAATCACTGATTCTGGTTTTTCAATTTCTTCAGCGACTTCAGATTGTTCCACCTGTTCTCTGATTACAGATTGTCCCTCAGGTTTCACCTCAACTTCATGTTCTTCTATTTTTTCATCTAGTTTGGTGACTTCAGATTGTTCCTTCAGTTTCACCTCGGTCTCAGAAATCACTGATTGTGGTTTTTCAGTTTGTTCAGCGACTTCAGATTGTTCCACCTGTTTTCTGATTACAGATTGTCCCTCAGGTTTCATCTCAACTTCTTGTTCCTCTGTTTTTTCATCTAGTTTGGTGACTTCAGATTGTTCCTCCAGTTTCACCTCAGTCTCAGGAACCACTGATTCTGGTTTTTCAATTTGTTGAGTGACTTCAGATTGTTCCCCTTGTTTAACCTCAACTTCAGGAACTACTGGTTCTGGTTTATCAACTTCAGGAATTACTGCTTCTGGTTTATCAACTCCAGGCACTGCTACTAGATCATCAATAACTTTTAATGGAACTGCTTCTGATTCTTTGATAGGATGAACTTCCGATGAATCCTGTGTTTCCTTAATTGCCTCAACAGATTGTTCCTCGGTTTTTTCTACATGTTCAGTGACTTCAGACTCTAGTTTCACTTCCCTAAGTTCAGGAACTATTGTTCCTACTTTATCAGCTTCTTTAAACAATTCTTGTGAGTCGTCAACATCTTTTACTTGAACTGCTTCCAATTCTTTGATAGGAAGAGCTTCAACTGGCTCCTGTATTTCGGCAATTACTTCAACTGATTTTTCTTTGGGTTCAACTTTAATGACTTCGGATTGTTCTTCTGATTCTGGCTTATCATCTTCTTTGGACACTAGTTGTGAATCTTCACTATCTTTTACCACAACTGCTTCTGATTTGACAGGAAGAATTTCCAAAGGTTCTTTTTGTTGCTTAGTTGCTGATTCTGTTTTTGGCTCTTCAACTTGTTTACCAACTTCTGATTGCTCCTCTAGTTTCACCTCAACTTCAGGAATTATTGATTCCACTTTGTCGACTTCTTTAGACACTGCTGAATCTTCCTTGTCTTTTGCCTCAATTGGTTCCAACTCTTTGATAGGAAGAACTTTTGATGGCTCCTCTGTTTTTTCAATAGCTTCATCTAGTGATACTGGAGCATCAACCATCTTTGGTTTTTCCTGTAGCAATTCCTCCACGGATGTTGATAATTGTTGCTCTTCTGCTTCTTTCGAAACAGAATGTATAGCTGGAGCAACTGGTTCGCCATTAACAACATCGGCCACCATAGCCGGAACACTAGGTGTGTGTGAGTCAGAAATAGAATCCTTTTCCAACTCTTTTTTATCATCTACTGGAACATTGATAGCAGGAACATCATCAATCTTCTTAACCACAACTGCTGGAGGCTCGACCTCCTTATCTTCCACTGCTTCTGATTTATCTAACAGGGTTGGTTGACTGGCTAGTTCATTAGGCATGAGGTCTTCTTCTTCAGGTTTCCCTGCTAGAGAAAAAGTTTCAGGTTCTACAGGCTTTACTTCTTCGGTCACCTTGTTCTCAATTGACTGCAAGAAATGAACTAGAAAATTAAATAGGAACATTCTAATATATTTTAAAAGAAAAAAAAAAGAGTAGAAACTATCGTGTAGATGCACAAGTAAAAAGATGGCGAAAACTGTAATCAAATATGAAGAAATTGAAATAAAGCTATGCACTGCTACGTAAACTTATTAAAGCACAGCAAATATTATATCTCTATCTCCCTCATTGACCATGGCATCTAGATATTGATATTGTAAGTTGAAATTCTTAAATAATGATATGAATATCATGTCCCCATCGCAAACCGGGAAAAAGAGGTTCCTTGCTGGTTTAAAAGAGCCTTGATAGCAGAACCAAGCAAGTGACAAGCTGAGACAAGTGCAGAAGGGAGCACCATGTTAGAGAATTCATATCCTACTCGACAGCTTATGCAATAAGATGGGGCAGGACTACTACCTTCCATTATAATTTTGTTATTTTATTGCCATGAGATTAATTTTCTTAAAATGAAATATCTTATATATTCTTAAACTAGCAACTTTAGAGTGACAGTAGCTTTGAGCAGATTTCAGAAGATGGTACTGTATGTTCCAACTCAACTTAAGACTGATGATTGATATATAAAAGAAAGTTATCATTTATTTTCCAGAGAATTATGAAAGGGGGGCACATTCAAAAAGAGATTTTCTTCTTTTTTTTTTTCCTGTCCTGTCAACTACAGACACTTCTCAAAGCTTCTGATACAGTAAATAGAGTGAGACATGCATCTAAAACTACCCTTATTCAATCGTTCATGGATGATATCTAAAAGCAATCAGAAGTCTTATGATTACCCATACAGTCAGATAAGCTAAATCTATGATCATGTAAAACGTTCATGGAAGTCCAGGGGTAACAAAGAAGGTAACAAAACGCTACATGGATCTTTCTGAAACATCAAAGATCATATCGTTATGGTAAGTCTGAAAAGTAAAAATATGGGAAAGAATAAAAGAATCCCATGAAGTATATATGTTTGATCAAGTAAGTAAACAGTATTTGAGGGAATGAATAGTTTGATCAGAATTAAAGATAGGCAAGATGATGATATAAATACCTCATGATCAGAAGTAGGAGTTTGATGTGATGGTGCAGTCTCAGTAGCCATGAGGATTGCTAGATGCAGAGAAGAGAGATCCTTTCAAAATTAAGTTGATGATAAGTGATTCTGTGTATTAAGTGAAAAAAGAAAAGGAAAGGAAAGACAGTGGCCGTTGGCCAATAATCAAAAAACTAAAAAAAGTGTAACAGCAACAGCAGCAGCAAAGGAGAAAAAGACTAGTGTATGACAGACTGTATATCACATGATCAATCCAAAATGAATGATTAGGATTCCATTTAAATTTATATCTTGAAAGCAAAAGAAAACAAAGAAGAATGGGTTGGATTGGATAATTAAAGTAATTAAAGCATTTTTCTTTTGGGGTAGCAGACAAAGTTCAAGGGGGACCAGATCCCTTCCTCCCCAAAGAAATGCTTTTCATTTTTGCTAGCTGTTAACTGTCTAAAGTCTTTCTTGAGAATAATGCAGGTGGTGATGTGCTTTCATCTGGGCCTGAACTCTGTAGTTATTTGGACTCAACATTCAAAATGTAAAGTATCCCAAAAGTCCACATGAAGAATTAAAGGTCCAGTTTTCGGTATCAAGTCGTGCTTCTGTGTTGAATGGTTGGGTAGGGCTGTTGAGCACTTGAGTAGTGTGAAGGATAGTGAGCTTCAAAATTGGCCCAAACAGAAACATGGATTGGAAGATATTGGTGCTGGCAATGTGTCAGCTTCTGTATTGGTGTTTTTTTGGATGAATTTTCTGCTTTTTGTGTGAAACTGATTAGACAAGTATAATCAAAATCTGTTAAGTATGCTCCAATTAAACCTCCCCAACACACTCATCCCACATTAAAATGCCAAGCAATACTGCCTCCTCAGAATGAAAAGTAATGATGTAAATGTGGCAAGAAAGTTGACTATGATTTCCCACTACAAAGCTAAAAGCAAACATCTAATTATGCTAATATGGGACAAGCTCAACCAGACAAAGGCTTTATATATATATATATATATATAATTTCATTGGAGCAAAGACCTTGAGGCTTTTTGATAATTGATGATGTTCCCTTCTAATTAAAGTCAATTTCCACTATAATATTGTCTTGCTGGGCCTTACCTTCATCCCTTTAAGTTGAAAATCAAATGCTATTACTGTTACTGATCTTTTCCTTACAGAATATGCTTTGATTACATGCTGTGAATGTCATTTGGACACCACTGTTTAGCTCAGTGATGAATGCTAATGAGATCTTAAGGTTCCATTTATGGTAAGCAACCTAATGATAGCAACCTTCATGTTTCTCTTGTCATCATTTGTTGCTGTGATAAGACTAAAGCTGATCAAAAGTTTAGTTGCTTAGTTAACTGCAAAACTTATTAGATATCCATGTGCTTATGTTTCCAACTAATTCTTAATGGGCCAATCAAGAATAATACTTCATGACAATGATGTTCTACTAAGGTCAACTCAAAAGGACCCCCCCCCCCCCCCCCGGGGGGCATTCAATACTCTTAGTTTTTAACACAAGCCTTCTTCTCAGATAATACAGCTGTGGTGCTACTCCATTAGCAACCGTAGCCTCTATTAAAAATTTGCAGGATTAGGATAGCCCCATGCATGGATTTTCTTTCTGTCCTTGGTTAAATCAGAAAGATGCTGATGCTAGTGAAGTTTTTAAAGATGATTATGTAATGCAACTATTTTCCTAGGTTTGGTGTTGGAAATTTTTTTCTCAGAAAAGCTTATAAGTAATGAAGATAATCATATTGGTCAGGACTGTGATGAGTGTGATTCCATTATTAGAGTAACAGTTGATCTTTCTTGTCAATTAGCTGTCTGTCTCAGAATCAGCTTAGAAACAGATGACTTACAGTATAATGAGGAAAGGGCTCTCCATTTTCAAGGGCATATGGATTGTGCCCCCCCTCCCATTTCAAATAACCATTCGATTATTATCTTCAAAATCTTTCTCTTGATGAATTTTAATTGGGTTATTTCCCAGCAATGCTACACTGAAGTAGGCCACTATGCTTGCTAATTATGGCTTTGTTTTACCAAATTTTTGTCATGATTTACACTTGTTTAAATTATGAAAATTGTTCAAGCCTCCACCACATGGTGCCTTGAACTCAGTAACTAAAGGTTCAAAGACTAGTAATCTGATGACAAGACATTGACTTCTTTCTGCGGGCCTAAAGTTAGCAGTAATTTGACGAATTCGCCGAGCAGAAGATCTGTGTGAGATGAATGCATCTTGTTTTGAACACAGCAATATTGATATCAATCTTCGATAATTTTCATAAAGAAGGAACGAGGAACATCTTATGGTTGCTTAATAATCAACCATACATTGTACACTGCTTTAGCAGTGAAGATATTGCAGATTAATTGATCAATCCTTTTACTCTGCCGAAATGCTTCAGTGTTGTGCTTTGTACATGGAATGAAACCTATTTATTTGTAGACAGGTCCTACAAAAGTTGACATCACATACACTTATTTGTGAAGTCCCACACCTGTCTCCTGTAAGATTCCTAATTAATGTGTTCATTCAAAAGATAAACTCCAGGGACCAAAGGGCACCATTGAGGAAGGGTTCAAGAGCTCAAAGGAACCCTTAACACAGCAACTTGCGAGACAAATACACATCACAACTTATGAGCTGATTTTTGGATTGCATTATCCACTGTTGTCTATTGTATGGCTGTAATTACAATACATATTTCAATACTTCTGTTCTACTTCTTGTCGTCGGTGGCCGTAGATGGATTGCAGTAACATCAACAACACCTTTTTTTATCTCAAGTACTCATCTGAAGCCCTTAACAAAAAGATTTAAAAAAAAAAAGAAATTCTTATCTGATCCAACCTAGCTAGCAGAAAGCCGAAAACATGGTTATTAATACCAATGAATTATTATACAAAACTAGATAATGGAACAGTTATGTGCCTGGTGAAAGTAAGCTGGTAAACCTTATTTTTTATAATTGCCATTCCTATAGCTAATCATTCGAAAACAAGGATTCTCATGATGTTCTAAAAAATCAAAGTAATTTGAGAATAATACTTATATCTTGGATAATTGATTAATCTTTTGATTCTAGTAATTTGATTTATCCTCTCTAGCTAAGGTGGTTAGTGCCTATGCCTGGTGCCTAGTATTTGGTAAATCAAAGTGGTTAGTGGTTGGTATCTGTAAAATATTTTCTTTGGTAAATTTGAAGACTCTCCAATACTTAAGTAAATATCTTTTTCAAAGAAAAACTGTAATAATATTTTTGAAAGATAGACTTTAAAAATATATATGCTAAAAATATTCAGAATGATGAGATTGTGAACCCTCCTCCTTATAAGGATTCAATATGTCTTTATAGCCTATGATTCTTTTCTATTGGTGGAGAGGAATAAAAAGTCATATTTTCCTAATAGCATTAAAAATCTCTTATGTGTCAAAGAGAAAAATATCTGACTTTCTAGATGAAAAATATCTCTAACTCATCAGAATCTTATTGTCCAAAATGGAGTCTAACAAGATTACCAGAGCTACATGTATTTAGCCTCAGCGCTTGGCTGAGTTCAAGGATGATAGGTTTGACAGCTTACCAGACTTGTATATGTTTTGGTTCAGCACTTGGCTGAGCCTAA